>Ga0209208_10001156_pt1 | contig 36771 bp, 39 predicted proteins | sample S1TSphfallax_3_FD_187694 | JGI IMG/M metagenome (GOLD analysis project Ga0209208, IMG submission 187694) | Host-associated microbial communities from peat moss isolated from Minnesota, USA - S1T2_Fd - Sphagnum fallax MG (SPAdes) (version 2) | ecosystem: Host-associated > Plants > Peat moss >...
CCCCCCCCCAAATCCATTGCCACCTCCTTTTGTAAAGACAATTAAACAATAACTACATTAGTTGCAACAACAAAGAACAAAAGAAACAACAAGAAAAAAGATGTTTACCCATGATGGTGGTCAAGGTTGTGCAAAGCTATGATGATGGTCAAGGTTCTCTAACTACCTTGGTTATCACTTGTTTTTGAAAAGGCAGGACCTACCTTTCAATCAGGTGTCCTTCTTTATTTGGTTGTACAAAACTAGCTACTAATGGTCTTATATCTTGAGCTCTTGTGTATTTATTTTGTAGGTGAAATCCAACCCTGGTTCCAAGTTCCAACCAGATTGGATTCCAATCCTTTGCAAGCAAGACTATTGGAATTGGAACTAAAAAGGTTTTACGAATTCGAAGAATTTGTTCCCAGAAACCACATCAAAGGTTTACTTTCTCGTCTTTTGCACCCATAACCTCCCATGTTATGAGTACCAAGGAGCATGGAACATGCTGGTTAGCATGTACCAAGGGGTCTCATAACATGCCAGGCAACATGTTATATAACCCCCTAGCACCGATGATACAATGCCCAAAACCACGTGTATAACATGTACCCAAAATGTGTCCAGGAATGCCTAGATGAAGAGAAAAAAAAATGCGGAAAAAGGGCAGACTGGGAGAAAAAAATCGTGACTGTATTAACAAACACGGGCAAATGTAATGTTAGGGCAATGACATATTGGTCTTTTTTTTGGGTCACATTAAAAAAAAATCATTTAATAGATTTATGAACAACAAAATTGTGCCTTACATGCAGTTTGTGGGCTAGGTCTGGCCCATTTTGCTGCCTCAAAAGTTTGTGTTGCCTTGTGTGAAAGACTAAATAAATGGAGGAGATTGACAAATGTGGTAACCTAGCTGAAATTATGTTGAGATTCTAGGGTTTTTCTCAATTCAAATGGCTCCCAACCAAACATATCATCCTCCCTACCTTTTTAGGTCATCTCATTTGTCCCACAGAATATTTTGTAAGGAAGGAGGCCCCAAAGCCAATAGGCATCCTCCTTGGGGGCACAAAATCCACATCCCCAAGTTTTGGAGGACTTTTCTTTCTTATTGGCTAATCCCATGACCCTAACTCCAAGTCCATCCAAAATCAAATTTGGAAAAAAAAAAAGTATGTTGTTTGTCTTATAGTGCCATATTTGTAGGAAAGGTTTGTCTTTTCTTGCAATAGCTCTCATTTTTTGGGAGGGGAGGGATGCTTGATGATGGAAGTGCAATGGCACCAACTCCACATGTTTTATTTAAATAAGTGGATGAGCTTGTTGTGTAGGCCCCTTGGAGGAGGATGGAACTTTAACTATGATTTACTAGTTTAGGGATGCCCACCAATTGATAATATGGATAAAGATTTCAGTTTTCTCAAATGGAATGCATAGAATGCCCAAAAGGTCCTTAGCATTTTATGGATGGGATGGTCATTTTGTGGTCTTTTCAAGCATACAAGTCTTGTATCTTTGGATTATTGAAGTAAAATTTTGGGCAATGTTATCTCAAAATCTGTATAGATTCAATTTTATGAATCAAGACTGGATGATTGACATGAATGGCAACATTTGAATTCTAAAGTGTAGTATTTGTGTACACCCCTTCCATTTTGATTTGAACTCTAGAATATATGGCAAGTTGGTGGCTTGAAAAGGCCCAAGGTCCAAAAACATGTTAGTTGTTAGTAACCACAACATATAATTACTCTAATAGAGACTTTCCTTTCGGCAATTGATACAATTTCTAGCTTAAGGCTTTTTCAATTTTGGTTGATGATAGTTAAAAGTGATTTATGTGTGTGAGTGTTTGAACTCTCTACGTTTATAACTAAATCCTTATGGGTGTTGATGACTCTTTAAAATAGGGCATGTAGTTTTGTGCCAACTTAGTAGATCTGAGCACCATGGTGGTGGGTTGGAGTCATGAGTTGATTGAAGTGTGTGGATTCATGAGCACCATTAGTATGATATATGTGATTATAGTTTTAGAATAGTTAAAAAATGGGTAACTAAGATAACTTTTCATCAACTTGATCAAACATGCGGTATTGTGAAACAACGTTGAAATGAATGATCCAAGAAAATGTTTCAAAGTGTTGATAAAAGATGTATGAAATTGACATTTTTTGGAGATCAAATTTCATAACAAACTCTATCTTCTCACAATTAGACATGAAATTTGGGATGTGATCCTATCTCAAGACTTGCAGAGATAAGAGGGTTTGTCAATGCAATATGTGGGTATAGACTACAGACATCCGAAGTGAAGAGCTAGATATGGTTCAACTAGAGTCAAGAGCATTACTGGTCAACTAGGAACCATTTGCTTAATTGAGTTCTAATGGAGGCCAGGAGTGTCCCAGTTTCAGTGAGCTTGTAACAGACTAATTTGTGAAAAGAGCAAATAACCTCCGAACAAGGTCAAGACATTGATGGAGAAGCATTGTTCATGAAATGAAGATGACAAGCCAGAAATTATGACCATAATGGAAAGAGGAACACCGTAAAAAGGGCTTGGGAATTGCACCAACAGTGAAGATTTGATCAATTGCTTCTTGAATGCCACTGAAGATTTGCAATCAAAAGTTTGCAAATCTTATGCTACACAAGCTACAAACATGAAGATTTTATCAATGGATTCTTGGTTGCCATGAAAGATTTGCAATCAAACATTTGCAAATCTTATGCCACACAATCTACAAACATACTGACAATGAAAAGGAGACCCAAAGTGGATGCAACTCAAAGCTTGGTCTCCTAATTATTGCTCCTTCATACTTTATTCTAACTATTTGAAGTTATCATGGTACCTGTAGATCTGGTGATGTTTGAATATTCGAGTTCATAGACCATGTTAAGGGACAACCCCAAAAAAGAAAAAAAACCAACAACAAAGAAACTCAAAGGGATCAGGTGTAATGATCAGAGCAAGGCTTGCAAAAGGGCAAAATCACATAGTTGTTTGCACAAGGGATGTAGAATGTAAAGGACATGTTTTTTGTGCCAAGATTGAGAAGAGATGTGTCATCCCATATATCCAATCACCAATAGCTGTTTGTGGCATCTAAATTGCCAAGGTTTACACTTTAGACTATCTATACACAAAGAGCTAGCTACTAAGATACTTGACTTGAAAGATGATATACTTGGTATTGGTATCAAGGTTAAACAAGCGGCTCATGCATGCATGCAATGGCTCAGCACCTCATGGCAAGTTCAAACCAGCAACAGTTTGAAATACAAAACGTTTCGTGAAGTTCCCAAAAAAAGAACACAGTTCATAGTAGTAACACGCCTGGTGAACATTCCTCAAAATGTGGAACCAAATGAAAAACTATGCAAGTGGTCTTCAGACTTACTACCATGGAGGACAAGTACTTTGAAGCCCAACTCAGTGCGTACATGAGCTAGACAAGAACACCAACAATCAATGGTAATGAGCTTTGTGATACAAAAATGTTCTCTGCATTAATAGGATAGCACTAGTACAATGAAGGATTAGCACTAGTACAATGACTTTGAAGATAACTTCCCGGACTGCAAAGGGGTGTATTTCAATCGGTAATGTGAACATCATACACTGTAGAGTCTAAAGAATTCCTAAAAAAGAGCGAAATACTTACAGTAGTATACTGCGGATACCTGACTTGGTTACATAAAAGCATTGAGTAGCCTCATTGCCTGCCCTAGGTTGTTGACTACTAACTAGGAAGCATGCCACAATGCAACATCTCTAAATGGTGGATCAGAGGGCATAACCAACTAGCCTCTCAGACAGTATGGTGTATTTTATGACAAGGATATCAAGATATCACTCACAAATGCAAAAAAAGGCTAAGTTCACATCTATCTGTTCCATCAGAGATCAGGTGGTATTCCAGGTGACTGAGAACAAGCTTACCCATTTCAGTTCTTGGGTGAACACATGATTTCAATGAGTTTCCATCAGTTGCAATCAGCCAAATGGGGAGATAGAGCCGCCTGTGGGAGCATCTGATCGACGCACTGTACCCATACCACAAATTGTGCAGCCAGCTGAGGCTAATGCAGAGAACTTGGCACCACAACAGTCACAACTATCATGACCGATTGTAGGAAGCCGGCCCAATGTTGCTGCACAAAATTGTGAAGGGTCCTCCTCACCGTCAATTGTTCGGTCATTCAGTCCTCGTTGCACACACACTGCAATAAGTGCCCTTAAGTCCTCTTGCTTATTGGCAGGAGCCTTTGAAAGCAACAGGTCCAGCATTTGTTTTGAAAATGCATAATTTTGCACATCCATGTTTCTTTTTATGGCTGTCCGAATGCAAACAATACGGTGCTTTGCTTGGAGTGGAAGAGTACTGAGGTGGCGGGCAAGCCGTGCCATCTCTTCTCTTGCACTCACTGATCCCTGGCCTTCTACTCTCTGCAGTCGCACAATCTCCTGCACAGAGAAGAAACAAAAACCCTGAGATAACTAGTCTACGAGCATGAGAATTGACTTGCTGTGTGGACTTTCACTGTACAAATGAGGATGAAACCAAGCTCTTCACATTCATAACCTTAAACATTTCTACAATTAAACATTTCTACAACTTGACATTCACTTTTTTTAAATTGATCTTTCCCAAATAAACTAAAAATGAATTTTGCCACAAAAGATTGATTCTGGAAATTGATGTAACAATGGATGAGTAACAGACAGAATCTAGATAGAAGCAAAGCAACCCACTGAAGAAAATAGTTTGAATCACCTGTAACAGTAGAACAGCTATCTTATACTGTGCACAAATCCGAGCTTGAGGTTTGATATCTGTGCCAAGAGATAAATCCTTGGCCATTGCCAAAAAAGCTTCATCCAGACATGACATAGCATCCTTCAGTTGATTTTGCTCTATATGAATCAGCCCAGTCTTGAAGCACACAGAGGCGGGTGCTCCTCGAGGTACCTATGATGGGAACCAAAACAACATGAGAAAAAAGGCTCTTTCTATAAGGGTTTTTGGGAATGAGAAATTCAACCAAAAATGACATTAGATCAGTTCACCTTCTACCAACACACCATATATTAGCCATCAACCATTGAGCAAAACTCAAAGACGTTAAGCCTATTGAGCCTATTGTCGATATGAAAAACCAAGGACTGAGAGGCATACCTGTCCAGCCTTAACTGGACCAGTGCTTCTGGGGCCAACAAGGTCCAAAAGTCCTTTCCCTGTTCCATTGGTTTCCACTCCAGTGCCCTTCAATCTTCCCAGATCCACCACTGGAGCCCTGGCATTGGTACTAGCTTGAGGTGGTACTCCACCATCTGGCAGGCTTAGGCTTGGATCAAGTCCTTGTGATGATATTTGAGAAGGAGCTGAGCCTGGAGCCAAAGAGGTGATCTGAGGTTGTGGAGCTCCAGTAGGTGGTACACCATTCCCAGGCAGACCATAACCCTCTTGGGAAAGTGGCAAACTGCCCGGTGGGCCTGCCACTCTTGGGAATGTGGCTCCTTCAGTTCCAGCCAACTGCTGTCCGGGATAGAGCTGTGGCTGCTGGGGAAAAGCAGTGGCAGCCTGGAAAGGCCCAGCTAGACCAGTTGCTGGAATGGTCTCTTTCCAGAAATCCTCAGGAATAGGACCTGCCCCAGCTCCAACCCCCAAACCCAACATCATTGGTGGTGGGGGAGGTGGAGCAGCAGTGACAGCTACAGCAGGCTCTGCCATAAGAATCTCCTGAGACCCACTCCCAGAAATGGATTGCCTTCCTGTTGGCATTGGATCTCCAAGTTTAAACTGCCGGGTAGCTGCCCTCAGAGCATTGGGATCAACTATACCACTTGCAATTGGCTTTGCATTGATTCGGATCTGAAACTTTGGCTTTGTGGATTTAGGGTGAGTTTCATCCTCATCACTACTGTCACCGTTTGCAGCTGAGAGACCTTTCTTGAATTCTTCTGCAGCACGTGCCTGTAAGTCAGATTCAGTCACCTCTGATGTTGCTTGCCCCACTGTCACAACCCCTGAAGAGTCCTTTTTGCCGAGCATGAATGATCCATCTGTTGGTGGTGTCTTGGGCATGTTTGCTGCTGAACTGGCAGACCCATTCTCTGCATTTGCACCTGAGATATGATTCCAAGTAAACCCAAAACATCAGAATCCCATTCTAATAAAGCACAACAAAAGACCACCACCTCCATCTTAAAAATACCCACTTGCCGTATTGGGAATAAGCTTGAGACCAGAAAAGAACATAGTATGTTGGCAACTCACCAAAACGGACAAGCATGTCCTCCCGCACTTCCACCACCGTGCCCCGGCCTCTTAAGGTCCCCAAGTACACACCAATATGGTCAGGTGTTATTGTTGGAATGGGGCCATTGGCAGTTTTCATATATGCAGTCACCTCAGAAGAAAGCTCCCATTCCTGTGGTTTTTTGGCATCTGAAGGTGTCTTGATTTCCCAGTTCCCTCCTCCCCACTCTGGTCCCTTTGGCACCATACTCTCTGCTGAAAAATTTGCAAACATTCCTTGGCTCCAGTTTGCTGTCCTCACACTCAAGATTTTCTCACACTGGCGCTGCAGCTCTGGGCTGGCTCCTGCCTCTTCCAGCTTCTGAACTAATCGCCGCAACGCACTCGGATTCAAATGGCAGAGGAACAAGTCCAGCATGCTCTGATAATCAGACACTACCTCGAAAGTTTCTTTAGCATGATCAAATTGTCCATAGCTGTACAAGCAAGGGAAACTTGTTAACCTCTCTTGACACCTCTATATTCCTAATTCCTTTTAGCATCTGCCCACTGTAATGTCCCTAAAGCCCAAATGCATAGCAGCCATTCACCCTAAACCGATAATTTCTGCAAAACTCAATCTGGTGTCTGCCTCTCAATTCTGAAGCACCAAAACTTCATGCAAAACATGAATCAAATATGAACAGAAATCATCACATTTCACTGCAGGGGAGGTCCCTGGAGTTTACTTAATACAGGCTTGCCCAAGCTCCTGAAACCGCTGAAATAGGTGAGTTGTTGGAGGGCAGCGTGGATATTCTCGTGACCGCAGAAACTCATCTTTCAAAATGGACAGGGCAGTAGAAAAACGACGGGCCCGGACTGCATATTTACAACGCAACTCCTGCATCATCATTCAGCACATCAATGGAAAATCATTGCACATGTTTTGAAACTGACCATCATTGCAGCAAAGCACATAATCCCTGATAGATGGCAAACTGATAGATCACACTTGAAGCACTCAGTGCTAGTAACATGAACAGTACAGAGTTTTGTACACAAATGACAGAAAAGCCTCTTAGATAAAAGTCTACCTGTGTGAACTGAGGCCCTGCTTGAGCAAGTTCAACTGCAAGCTCTGCACAGACCGGGGGACCAATTGCAAGTGCATCAAGTGAACGTGGTGTCACTCGCAAGCTGTCAAACCTACAACACCACGGTACAAAAAATGTTGTCAGGAAAATATGATCAATGGACAAGTCACACTACTGTCAAGATTGAGATTTTACTCAAGATCCATATTCTGGAAAACTTGTAGCCACTTACTTTCAAAGTTTTTTCATCCAATGTCTCCTGTATATTGAATTAGCTGGATATGCAATTCACATTTTCTAGCAAGTCCTAAAAAAAACCCCAGCTGCACATTGGCCATTCATGAAAGACTCCCAGGAAAAAGATGAGTGCAATTGGCACCCATGTGGATCTCAGGAAAGGAGCAGGAAGATTGCCACAAAACCTGGAAGTGAGTTGGTACATAATCTCCAAAAGATCAAGCTTTGGTTCAAACACGCGTTGCATGGTGGTCCAGCCAACAAGCAGCGGCTCTAGTAACCCAACAAGCCGTGTCTTGATTTCTACACCCTGCTTCTGTCTTGGGTTGGGGTCATTAGCGCATGCCAGCAGCAACCGGTCATTCAGGGCCCCCACCAGAGCTGCAATATACAAGAGGCAACCCCTGTGGATTGTAACTTCTCCAGATCTCTTAAATGTGGATCACAAATCATAGAAACTAGGTGAGTACTGATATTGTTAAAGGAGGAAACAACCACAGAACCATGTGAGGTATAACTCTTACCAGCATTTGGGGTGCCAATTGTGACCAGAGGTCGAGCAATACCATCCCACCCAAGTACAAGCACAGATGTTGCTGTTGAGTACAGCAGTGAAGGACCTACCCACATCAGAGATCTGAAGTGCACTGAAGTTAAGGATGATGAACCAATGTTCATGTTGTGATGAAGGTTATGCACTTCCAAGAGAGACATTGAGTGCCACCAATCCCAGATAGAATTGACTGACAACTGTATAATAAGGTTATAGAGACTTCAGATCTGCTGACGACAGATCAGCACAAATGAAAAACTTGAGACCCGACCCATAAAAGCCACAGAAACAACAGAGCAGCAGGTGACTGTTTCTGCTCCTCTGTTGTTTCTGTAGCTTTTAGGGATTGGGTCTCAATACTAACAGTCACATGCATATTCAGTGGCTGAGCTTCAGCAGAAGGTCACATGTATGGTTATCACCAGCTCACCATAACATCCCCACTGGGTTCTTCATCAGCTCCCAGCAGTGAGTGGAGTGGGTTTAGAGTTAAGGTTTAGGGTGTGTTACGCAATCTACCTTCTGTGACAAGACTGGCAGTGAAAAAAGGAATACTAAACCATGACGATGCCCTAGAAAAGGAAGAAGTAGGATATTGGAGGGTAGCCTTTGTCATAGATGGCCGAGCTGCTCGCTAGAACCTCTAGATTTGATGAAGTGATCATGACCCGCTGCGTTGTCAGGATTCCAGCCACTTGTCCACTTAAAGTCTCTTGCCAGCGTACCTGCAATATTGTATACCCTCACATCACTGTGAAGTGAAATATGTAGACTGTAAACACTGTCTGCCTTGCAAGACATTGAAACTTACAAAGCAGCCAATTCATAAAGTTTTTTCTTTTTTTTTCCCCATACAAAGATGGGTTGTGAAAGTATTCAATGGCATTATGTGGGATTCCAAAGCCCTGCAAGGTTGTCAAGTGGTGGCAAGTCAATAATACTTAGCATGCTGGACAGACAATCATACAGGAAAACAAACTGCACAGGGGTGTCAAATGCATATTGGAGCTTTGATATGAATACCTCTAGAACAGATTCCAAAGGGTGGAGTTTCACTAAGCGACCAACTTCAGGAGATGTGGAAATTGTGAGCTCGCCAGAGACTGTGTAAGCATTGGGAAACACTCTTCCAAGCCCAATGTGGCTTCCTGAACATGCATACAACAAAGTGGCCTCTGTGCACAATCCAACAGACAGACAAATCAGGAAAACACACTACTGCAAAAGTCCTGATCTCCTATACCTGCTATAAATGTGTATTTTGAAGCTTCATTTCAAAGACTGAACCAATGGGCATAATGCAGAGAGTAAAAGCACCTAGTGGCGATGAAAATATGCGCTGCACAGGGGTGTCAAATGCAAATTGGACAGGCCCTCGCTGTCCTCCATTTTCTACGGGTTTCGTTACTGAAACTGGGGCTGCTGGCTCTGAAAACTCCTTCTCATCCAAGGCACCATTCGTGTCATGATTGCCATTTGTCTCTGGATGCTCTGATGTTGTTCCTCCTCCAGAAGACATAAGATTTACATCTTCCTCAATGAAGTAGAGTACTAGCCCCACCCCATCTTCATCCAGGATGGCATATTGGTTTTCATTGTAACCAACAAATGCACCATCACTGCCTGCATGATTTTGCAAAAGAACTCGTGTAAGACATACGGTGAGGGAGCAGTCTCCACCACCACCACCACCATACACGAGACTGATGACAAGTGTAGAGTCAAAGCTCTTCAAGAGAAAAATTGGTTTGGTTCAATTGGTCCATGTATGTAACTTTTGACATCTACAATTGCTCCAAGGAAATCAATTATGGGATTCTGTCATAATTACAAGCCTTCCTAAATCAAGTCCAAACTGAAACAGAAGAATGTAAAATCACCTCACCACAGAACAACCATATTGAGAGATGCTGCCCAGTCACCACCTAGCTTAGATTTGTACCTGTGACAGTGTTAACTCGCTCATTTACAGTGAGGGCACCAAGGTTGTCACGGTACAGAACCACCTCACTGGTTGCACCCCGACACTCAAAGAAGATGAGAAATACATGCTGCTTGCTGCTATAGAGCATCTTGCTTGCTATCCTCTCGTTTCCTCCCAAGGCCTGCATGCATACACACATAAAAAGAATCTCTTCGGTTCAAATCCTCTATAAAATACACCAGACAAAATCATCCACTGTTTCTGACAGGTAAATACCAAGCCTGTGCTCCAGACATTGAAGCACTAACCCAACAAAAAATTGGTTTCAAACAAATGAAGAATGTGAAAAAGATGCAACCTCTGCCCACAGTATTCTAAGGAACTTTGGCTCACAAGAATTCCAAGTTTCTGCTTTCATAGCATCAAGGCCACAGACTTGGCACACAGTTTGGACATAAGAAACAAGAGGAAAATAAACATTATATGAAAACCACCCTCTCCCCACCCACCCAAAATAAATTTTAAAAATAAATAAATAAATTATATATATATATATTTGATTTTTTTTTTCATTTATTTTTTTTTTATAAAAAACCACCAGGAGGAAACAGGTGCTTACCGTAGGTGAGAGTTTCTTGTATATGTTGTAGTCTCCTGATGCAAGGTTGTAAGCTGTGAGATTACAACCATCCATGAAGAAGGCTCTCACAGGGTAGTTGAAGATACGGTGTTCAGAATTGAAGAACTTGAGCTCCTGCTGGAATGGCTGTATGACACAGAATACATATACACAGGGGCAGGAGGGGGCCTAAGTGCTCCAAATTATACGCATCTATAATAAGATTGCCAAGAAAAACTCAACAACAAAACTTTGAAAGGTCATAACATGACAAAAAGAGTGCAGTCATAACCTTAGTAGTGTCCCTCACAAAGTGACCACAGAGCCATCACTGTTTTATCATGAATAGCAGTTCAAAATATACAGCATAATATCTAGACTTTCTAGCCAAAAACATCAAGGGACTATAGAACAGAGAAACATGACAATATACATGAGCCAAGTGGTCTAGGGTGAGGAGGATTCTGAGGACTAGAGATACCTGACAGACAGGTATGTCACGCAAGGGTTGTCCTGGGTCAGCAATAGTAAGTAGGGGAAGTGTCAAAATTGGGCCACTCCTCGATTGCCCATCTGATGCATTCTGCAGAGCATTTCGATCACAAAAGGTATCAGAGGTTAGCTTGAGCTCATGTTTTGAACACTCTCTTTTTGGAGTACTAAAAATTGAGAATCCAGAGAGATCACATCTATGCCAATGAGAGACAAATTGAATTTCTAACTCCCCAAGGGCAAAGAGAGTTTTTAAGTGTCCCCAACTAAAGTTTGCACATTTGGTTGATTGCAAATGGAGCAAACAAAGGACCAGACAATGCACCCACCCCATATAAAAATGCCTTCCTTGCAAGATCCGACATTGTCAGTTGAGAGCCCCTGCAGGATTGCACAGAGAGCACCATAATTGAGTTCAACAACTCGAAACAGGCATGTCATTCAGCCTTGAAGGAGGAAAGTCTTGTAATACAGATTACATTATATAAGGCTTGTCTGTTAGTACTTGATCTGAAGACTATAAAGGAGCTATACTTATTAGGTGCCCCTCTAAAGATCAATAAAAAATCTCAGGTTGGACATCAGATATAAACTGAAATAACCATACCCAGTTTGAGCTCGGGCTTCCTGTAACTGCATCTGGTGATTGGGTAAAATTCCTACAGACCCAAGTACTGCAAGCTTCTCCTTCAACACTGAACCTGTGGCATAGATCAGATTTATCAGTTTGGCCAGAAATTCCAGAATTCATTCCCACCATCATTTCTATTATCTTTTCTCCCAAGTAGGCTTTTCCTGTTTCTCCTGGATCCATCCCCTGGTCAATCCTTGTTTCCCTCCTGTATCTGTAATTAGGTATTATCCAGAACCAAAGCTCTAAGACATGACTGAAGCTATTTTTTTTGTTTTTCCCACCTGGAGAACCTCGCGCACTTTGCAATGCTGCAAATAGTTGCTTTCTTGACTCCCGAGAAACATTTCCTGATCTTCTCCTGGACTCCTCACTACCAGTAGCTACAGGCTACAAAAGAAAAAACCCTCCAAGGTGAGTTAGTCATATAACTGGAAGAAACTCTAATATGTCACAAAAATCCATGAAATTAGGACATCACCAAATACAAACCACTCTCCATTTCTTATTTTCTATGATTGGGGGAGGAGAGGGGAATCATCTGTGACAAAGATGTGGATGATACCGCAAATAACACTGTTGCAAGGTTCAACTTAGGATGAAGAAGCAAGTCAACAATCCTAGGCACTGGATAGACCACTCCCCCTCCACCCTGTGTAAGAATGCTGGGAACATCCAGTGCTTCCACTCCTGCAACAATACCCCAAAAGATACAACTACCCACAATCACACACTACTGATATTGAGTTTTATCCCTGGTTTCTGACAGTCTCAGAAGGTATATTCCATGCTGCATAAAAGAAGAGATCAAGTGGAAAAGGAACTTATTGAAGCTAAGGACAACTACTTTCTTGCCCAACATACTTACCAGCGGCCTCAAAAAAATTGGCCCGCATTTGGGGCCTATTTGGATTTGAAACTACACGTGGCCGCCAGACTTGTACTGTTCCTTCCTTTGTCAGTGTGATCAGCAACTGAAGCATCGAATGCCAGGCCATTGATACGATTGGGATTGTGCCGGTTGGAACACTGAGGGTAGATATAGAATCACAATACAAAACAGCCAGATGCCCCCAAAAGAAGCAAATGAGATCTGTATTAAGAACCCCCCCCAGAACAAAACTTTTGCATTTGACTAGTGAAAGCAAATTATCTCTGAGGTTTCAGAGAAAACTTCAGAATCAAACTCTTTAAAGTAATTATAATCGATTTCAATCACAACCAAAACAAACATGACAAGAATCGAGTGTGGACATTAACTAGAATACTGAGATTCTGTAAACAAGTCCAAATATGTTGAGAGATTTTTTTTTCACCGATCTTCTTTTGGTAAAATATGACAAACTCAGTGGGTTTTCAAGCAGAGTAGCCCACTTGCTTAATAGTAAAGATATATACTCACATGCCAATCATGTTGGGACGACTTGGGACCGAAACATCCCAAGCTAAGAGAGTCCCACAGCGGTCCCCAACAAATACCCATTCCAAAGTCGAATGAAATGCAAATGCTCCTGCTCCTAATAGCTTCACGGTTGCTTCAACTGTACCAGAGATTGGGAAAAGATTAGAGAAACTAGAGGTGGCTGAGCAGAGCATCATGAAATGATTTGGCAGGATGAAAAGAAGCTAAATACAGCAAGAAATGCCAGAGCTCTCTCTCTCTCTCTCTCTCTCTCTCTCTCTCTCTCACTATATATATATATATGCACACAAATATATATTACAAGACTGAGCGGAATATGGAAAATACTCCAGGAACCCAACAACAGTGAACCGAGAGAGGATTCTGTCCTTAAGAGAGAAACAACAACAACAAAATATAACTCCCTGACCTGCATGCAGTAGGAGAAAAAGTTCCACTCACTCTGAAGAGTATACAGAACGGCAAAAGTCTGAATATTATATGCTCGTACCACCCCCTCTGCATATGCCACATACTGTAATCCACAATAGCCAACACAACACACCCAAAAATTAGGTGACCAAGGTGCAAAAGAACTGCTCTTCTTGTCGACAGCAATAATAAGTACCCCACAGAAATGTTTCCAGAAAAGCTATACAATGCAAAATTCACACATTGTTGAAAAATTCTTGGGTCTACACAAATGCAAAACTGCCAGTTATTCAGACATTTCCAGTTTCATTTTTAGATTGTAGGAAACCATAGTCCACAGGTCCAAAGAAATATGTACCAAAATAGGGTGCCGAGGATGGCAAGCAAGCTCAGTGATCGGCTTCTTCAAATCTGTCTTGATTTTGGTAGCAGCCCTCACACCCTCTATGGTCCCAACCACTGTTGCACACACAAAAAAAATCCCACCGTCCTTCATACTATGACCATGTTGATATATATGCTGCACGTATGACAAATCAAACTAAAGAAGAGAGGCATACTATACTTCCAGTATCCAGCAATGCACCATCATGTGTTTGAACTTACCATTCACACTCAAGCGTCGATGAGCACCAAAGAAAAGCCAGGGCCTGAGGGGTGTGAGAGCTAAGTGGACTTCCACACTCCCTCCAGCAGCCTTGTCAATCTTCTTATCTACAGGAGAGTATAGCACATGTGTATGTTCTGTGTCTAGATCCCATGACTTAATAGTCCAATCCTGCCACCCCATCATAGCCCCACATCACAGAAGATATTAGGGCAACAACACTGATCCACACTGACAGTTTCTCCCCTTATCACTCACTCAGAACTCCTCTTGCCTGTGCATCAAACTTCCCACCATAAATAAATAATTTGATGCTAAACTTCAAATCCTTTGATCACAACTGGAGTTCTCACTATCACTCTCTTAGAGCCCTTGCTCACAACCCACAAGGCTAAATGTGGCAGCGTAGCAGCATTACCTCAAGTACTGCAACAATAATGTGGCCTCCAGCAGGGCTGTAGGCCATACGCAGAACAGGTGCTCCTATGTCTACACTTGAAAGTTTGCATCCTGTCAATGCATCAAACTCTGCATGAACCCACAGACACAAATCATAAGAATATGGCCAGGAGAGGTAATTGAGTAAAAATGCACTGATTTTACTTGCAGTGGGCATTCATTCAGTAGCCAGGAAAAATATACACTCCATAAAAGCAACAAACACTTTGGAACTTTGTGATGACAAAACTGAAAGTCTGCCCTTACTTGGCAATGGAATAAAACCATCAGGAGCCCATGAGAGCTTTATTTCATCAGTTCCGTCTACTTCATCTCCTGGCCCTAAAAGATGACTAAGTACCCACCCCCTCTCTTCTCTTTTCTCTTCTATTCTGTTGTTCACCCTGCTAATTCTACAGCAACCATACAGATGCTACAGATTCTGGTGAGATCAGAAATTCAACTGTGTCTATAAAAATCACCCATCTCCAATTTAGGTCAGAACACAAAGAGGCATTTTACAACTCTTTCTTCATAATGTCTGCATGTCTTTAGACTTATGCATCAGCTAGAAACATAGCAGCAGGCCTCCAGACCTCTTGAAGTCATGACCCTTTTTGTATTCCTTGCCTCTATGAAATGCACCACATTGTTCTGTTTTTCCTTGTCTCTATGAGTACCTGTGTCCTTAGCTGAGCTACAAACAAACCTAACATTGTGCATATGTGTTGCAAACATCAAAGGACCAATGCAGGACAAGAAGTAGTTCCTCTCAATTACATACATATATAGTAGTAGTAGCTGGCAGAAGTATTCATCACAGCCTTCATGTTCAGATTAGGTCAAAAGGAAAGACAGCTCAAAAATCTACTGGGAAGTGACCAGATTATCCCTGGTTTCTCCAAGCATGGTGGTGTTCTATGCATTCTTTCCAGAGCAGAAAAAATTGCAAAAGGACTTGCATAAACCCACCCCCATGGATTTTCCTGGTATCAAACACTGAGCTGAATCAATAAGACTACACAACAGCACTGGACCCAACATTCATTCATTGATTTGATTCCCACGGACATTCGTTCCTCTCTCAAATTCCCACACACTGCTGCGAATCTGTCTACCATTCAGCATTTGGCCAAGCATGACAGCAGACTACAGAAGCTCTCTCCGCACCCATAACATATACTACGGTTTTGTTTCTTGTTTCCAAGCTGCGAGCTCCGATCCCTTGATCCCCATCAAGAGAACCTCTCCCCCACATCCCAGGCAGACAAGGAAACGGAAAGACACATACATACCCAAAAGAAAAGAAAAAAAAAGAAAAAAGAGAACAACAACTTCTTCTTACCCACTATGTTCCTGCCAACTGCAACAGCGAACAAAGCCTGCGAGTGATGAAAAGCGCCACAGTGAGGCTGAATCCCCGCCGATCCAGCCCGCACAGGCTTCAGATCCAACTGCTGAGTCGTCACCCACTTCATATTGTCTGTATTATTTCCTCCTCTTCCTCCAGTCCTCTACCTTCTCCCCCCACGCCCTGCCAACTACTGGTCCGGCCTCCTAACACTCCTCCTCCTCCTTCACTCTTTCTCTGTCATAACATAACAACAACAAGACGATCGCCCAAATGCGCTAGAACATGAGAACCCAATACTCCTATCTGGGTCTAGTAAAGATTTCCCATCCTCGATCTGTGTGAGTGTGTGGGTGTGTCTGTCTCTGTGGGCATGGGAGAGTGCGTGAGAGAGAGAGAGAGAGAGAGGGAGGGAGCTTACGGGGGTGGGGTGGATTTAGGGTTAGAAGCTCTGTCTTCTGACGCTCACAGTGTATTTTTGCTCACTGATTGTTTTGTTGCATTTGCTTCTTTGCTTGAGTGTTTTTGTTGTCTTACTAACTTACTTTTCTATTTGTGTCATTGGCAGGATTCGAACTCCAGACCGTCTTCCTTCTGAAGATTTTACAAGGGGCCTACGTGCCAGACTGTGATTGCCTGCTCACTGATAGATGGCCCACCAAATTCATAATAACCATAATAATAGAAAATAATAATAACAATAACAATAATAGATAATAATAATAATAAATATTGAATACTGATAACTTTGAGTTACCTTGTGTTTTTGTGTGTTTTTTTCTTTTTTGTGGTGAAATTTTGGCACTTGGCAACAAAAAGAAAAAAAATGGGCATGTGGACGGGTTCAAAGGATTTTTTTTTTAATTAAATTTTGGTGGAAATTTTGTACAAATTTGTCAATTTTTTCAAAGGAAAAAAATAAATCTCCGATCATCATATTTAGACATTAGTTCCTAACTTGTCCCTAAGACCTAGTAGTAGGTTTCTTGACAATTCTTTTTTATTTACCCTCTTGAACTTATATATAACCCATAACCAAATTTGGTTAATATCTCTTGTGGATGGTTGTCATCGGTGTTGTGCATGTAAACCACAACACCATAAAATAGTTTAATACTTACATTTTCTTTTGAAAGTGTGAATCTCATAATGAAATTTATTTATATTTTTTTGTAAATATTTAATATTCATCTTTTTTTGTTTGTGTAAATGTAAATGTAGAACATGAGACATGTAAATGTAAACTTAGAAATATTTATTTTGATTTATATAATTGTGTAAAATAAATACATTTGTATTGTTTTATGTAACCATGTAAAACAATGTAAATGTAAACAAATATATTCATCTCATTTTATGTGCTTGTTTAAATTAATGTAAGTGTAAAACAATGTAAAACAAGTATTTTTATTTTGGAAAGGGCCTTTCATAATGTTTTCAACATTCAACCAAATGGCCCATTGCAAAAAAAAACTCTCAAAACATGCACACATAACTAATTAATATGGATTTGCAATAAGGTATGATCATTAAAAGGGGATATAATTATACACTTACATGCCACACAACATTTACATGAGACTATATAAATGCATTTGATAAATATTATATTCTTGAAATTTCTAAAATTTTCCTTCACAAAAAAATTGTTCCTTGAAAATAAATCAACAGTTTTGAAAATAATATAATTAGTGTGAAAGCTACCTAGATTCTATGGAATGTATAAATGTGTAATATAATGTATGTGTTTGTGTTGTATACCTAATGCATACAGAAAGGCTTTTGTTCCCAAAGGTTGACCTAAGTTGAGGGTTGTAATTTTGAGAATGGTGGTTCAAAGACAATAACGGCTTGAAAATTAGGGGAAGCTTATGGCTAAAGCAAGCCTTCCTCGACATAATTTCTATAAAAAAATCAAATGATGAAAGTTTTGCATCAATGTTGGCTGGTTATGTGGAAATTCTAGTTATGAACATGCATGACGATCAGATATGCATCAAACAACATTCGAAAGTTGATTGATTTTTGATATTTCACCCTATACATATTGACGAATGGGCATTGTCATAATATGCATATGCATATCTTTAATGTTCGTAATAATGTGGTATCTATATCCAAGCAAATATTCACAAAGATTTTGACTATTCCAAATATGACTTTCTCTATGTCTATTTGGAATTAGGGTCGAAGGTTTAAGGAATGGCAAGGTTCTCGTTGTGACAAATGTGAAGCAAGTTTTGCAATTTCACTAGTGTTGTTTACCTCCTTTTTTTTCTTTTTTTAAATTTTTTAAATTTTTTTTTAAGTACTCATTTTCTTCAAGTGTGTGTAATCGTCACTTTTGCTTTTGGCTTTCAACATTCAACAACATTAATATTAGTTATTACATGATAGTCCTTACTCATAACTTGCAACATCATTAATGGGGGGAGCAAGCTTCACTTGTGTATTTGGCTTTCAGTTTTTAGGAAAAACATTGTGTGAGTTCGTTCGTTTCTTAGTTTGGTCGTTTGAGAGGTTGTGGCTTCTAACTTTTGGTTCTTTTCTTAACTTTGTTCCTAAAGAGGTTATGGCTTTTTTTCTTAACTCTCTTATTTGAAAGGTTTTGGCCTTCAAATTATTTTCATTAACTTTGTTACTTCAAAGGTTGTATTTTCTTTTATTAGCTCTATTTCTTGAGATGTTATGGCATTTGGGTTATTTTTTCAACTTTGTTATTTAAAAGGTTTTGGTTTTTGTTTTTTGGCTCTTTTGTTTCAAAAGTTTTGGGTTCTTTCCTTAGCTTTGATATTTGAAAGGTTCTAACTATGGTTTATAGGTTGTTTTTAGCTCTCTTACTTGAGAGTTCCTAGCTTCTAGTTTTTGGCTTCTTTTTTCAACTCTTTTAATTAATAACAACTTTTAATTTTTAGCTTTTTTTTTCAACTATGTTAATTGAGAGTAGTTTTTAGCTTTTTTTCAGCTTTGTTAATGAAGAGTAACTTCAAGCTTCGGGCTTCTTTTTTAGTTCTATTAATTGAAAGCAAGTTTTGGCTTCTATCTTCTTTTTTCAACTTTAGTAATTGAAAGCAAGTTTTCTTTTTGACTTATTTTTTCAGTTTTATTAATTAAAAGCAAGTTATGGCTTATGGGTTTTTTTTTCAACTCTATTAATTGAAAGTAGGTTATGGTTTTTGGCTTTTTTTTTCATCTTTGTTACTTGAAAGGTTGTGGCTTTCAAAGCTTCTAGTTTTTTTGGACTATTTGTGGTTCTTGGTTTTAGTTCCTTTATTGGATATTTGTCAACTTTTTGTGTTCATTAGACATGAAGCTTTAAGGTTTTGGCTAGTCAATTCCTTGAGGACAAAGAAGTTGTGTGCATCAAAGGGCTTTTCAACTTGATCCAATTGTGCAAAATTAAAATTTTAAGTGAGTTCTTCATAATGTTAAGGTTTTTTCCATTCATGAAATTTGAAAATTTAAGGTTTGGAGTTCATCTATGTGCATAATGTGAGTGGTCATTTGTGTTTCTTATGCATTATAAGGTTGGTGTTTGTTACTCAAGGATGTGGATAATGTCGATGGTGGTGTGTTATTGTGCACAAGGGTTATTCTTACCTTTATACTAGCTTAAAATGAAGTTGTTTTTGAAAGTGTGGGACAGATCAATGAAACAATTGCCCGTAATATGAACGTAGTCCCTTTTCATAACCTATAAGATGTGGAAAGTGTCCACCAACAATGTGACAACATTGTTTTTAATGAAATGAATCTTCAAATTATGGAGCTTCAAAGTCTATTATGGAAGCCACATAACATGATGTATACATGTTGGAATTTTTTTGTGGTGAATAACAACATACATGTTGATCTTGTGAACCCTCAAATGTTGCGTTGTATCATTTGTCAAACTTAACAAGCTTATGGAAACATAATAAACAAAAGTTCCATTTTTAGAAAAGGCATCATCAACAATAACAAAACCAATGGACTTACACCTATGAAAACACATGTTGATAATGTTCATTATCATTTAGTTGCTAAAAAATAATTTATATTAGGTGAAAGGGCATTGGTTAAACTTTTTGGAATGGATCATATTTGGTAGCAATGGAAAAAAAAGGTTCAGCCCACTAGTTTGGCTATCACTACTTTCTTTGGGTCAACAAACTTGTATAATTTTGGTGATGAAGCACAACAAAGATTCATGGAGGACCTTGTCCTTTACATTTGCAAACAATACATGCTTCTTTTAACATGTGAAAATGTTTGGTTTCGCAAGTTAGTATTATGCCAATGCCCTATGCATTATGTTTCCTTCTCAATCCTCTTTTGTAAAATAGGTAATTCCTGCAATGGTCACAAAAACCATGGAATTGCATGTGTTACCATATCTAAAATCTACTACTACTATGTCTATTAGTTTTGATCTCTAGATGTCTAAAGGTGGCATCGATACATTTGTTTTGGTGATCAATTATTTGGATGAGGCTTATACACCTAGGCATGCTAATGATATAATTTGAAATGCATGAAACAAATGGTAGTGTCACATCTTTGCAACTCTAATTTTTGTTGGATTTTTTATGATTAATTCATTGGGTGGTCATTTTTGTGAAAGATGTGGCTACAACACTACATTCAATAATTGATTGTGAATTGTTAAAACTTTTACAAGTTTATGAAAGAATTTGCTTTGGACATGTCATGTTTAAAGTTTGTTAATATGCAACAAATGATGACAAGGCTTCTATGGGCCTAACCTTGGTGAATGTCAAACATGCCCAAATTGGTTTGCAAAAAAATTCACTTAAATGAAAAAATCAAGGAAAAGGAGGCAAGGGTGGGGAAAAAAATTACATTGAGAGTGGGATGTGGCATTGGAAGCTAAAAACTTTGGTGAAAATTAGGTTTGTGAATAAAGTTATAATGGTTGAAGAAACTTTGGAATTCAAACAAACCATCTTATTATGTTATGGGAGGCAGAAAACACTAATGTTACAACAAAAAATCCTTGAGGCCTAAGTGTGGGCCATTGTTGAAGTTGTCACTCATTGCTTGAATCTTGTGGTGACAACATGACGCTCTCCCAAGCTCCTTGATATATTCAAATGTGAGTCTAAAGCGAAAATAACGAAAGAGTAAGGAGTTGGGGCGCGCTCCCTGGTTCGTAGCACTTTGGGGGTAGGGCATGCTAGAGCTCCGGGATGGGGATTAGAAAGAGTGACAAGCATCAATTACTCACATGGACCTGCACAAACCAAAGAATAAGTTAATTAGTGCGTAGTTGGAGCACTTTGGTGCATGGACGAACCATGGGTAAACACAAACTCACAAGACTCACCACAGCTCGAACTTGGGGGAAGCCACCACCTTCCTCCTTATAATATACTATGTGCCTGGCCATGGGACCAACACCCAAATGTCAGTTTGTCCCGGGAGTCCCAAAATTCCCACAACTGGGACTTTCTTGACTTTGGGGGCCCATAACTTTACGTGCAGACGTCGAATTGAAATGACGTTTAAAGCAAAGTTATAACCTTCATTAAGAGCTTTCCAACAACATGTGGCAAGCCACCTGAACACAAAGAAATTGAGGCGATTCCCAACTTTTAGTGGTCGGGAGTCAAATTGCCAATTTGACTATTGGCCCTTCTTTTAGCCATAACTTGTGTTTGAAGTGTCCAAATGGGTCATGCGAACCCATTTTAGACATCTACATTCCAAGAGCTTTCCAATGATGTAAGGAACTCTTCAATAAAATAGGTTTTGACCCATTCAATTGCTCTTTGAAAGTTTGGGACTCCATCGAGACTCCAACTCCCAAAGTGGGAGCTCACTTGGGAGTGTGAGGGTTCATTCCCTCACACTCTCCTACATTCATGGGAGCATGAGATGTGACTCATGGGCTTCCCTCTTGGCCCGCACCCTTACAAGCCTTGCCTTGGTCATGAGCCCAAGGCTAGGGTTGCGACACAACATGCATGTTGAACTAGTCTAAAGGCAACTAGTTATTATTAAATGTCTTAACCATCATAATTAATTTAATTATTGTTATGTAATCTGAAATAAATCCCCTTGATGATGACAATGAAACATTTTACCTTTTTAATGTTGATTTGCACATGTTAAGCATAAACATGCAAAAGAAGTTGTGAAGGTAATCAAACTTTTTTTGGATTTTATTTATTTTTAAATTCCTATCAAGTTAACAACATGTTGCCATTGATGTTAAATCCTTGTTTCAAATATTTATAGGTCATGGAAAGTTTTGTGGGCCACGGAAATGTAATATGCCTAACCATTGAATATGATGAGAATGATGTCATCCCCTTTCTAATGAAATTTTTTGATCAATTGATCCCTATTATTGAAGCAATTATACCACCATCTGATAAACATAATGCTCAAATTAAAGAAGAGGATAACAACATTTTTGGTGTTGGGGTTTATATTAAAGAACCTTCTAGGGCATTTGTTACTACAAAGTTCTCTTTATTTCAAAAACTATCTATCCCACAATCTATGTATAGATCATCTTGCTTGGTGGTGGACCCATGAAGTTTAATTTTTGATTTTTTTTTTCTCTTGGCTAAAGATATCTTTGAAATTCCTAGATTTCAAATCGAAACAAAAAGAGTGTTTAACCTTGTTGGTGATTTGATAATTCTAAGGTGTTATCACTTACAAGTGGAAAATCTTGATAGGATAATTAGGGTTACCAAAAAGGAATAACATGTATTTGAAGGACTACAAATGACAACTTTGGATTTTTGTTTATATTACATTATTATAGTTTTAATGGATTGTTATATGCCAATAGATAAAATAATGTCTTGTTAAATGATTAAAAAATATTTTAAAAAATATTTAGATACTATGTAAATGTTATTTTCAGTCATGTAATCTAACTATATCAAGTGTCTAAATTGTTTTTCTTTCTAAGGAATCAATTAGAACGCACAAAATCATACAATTGATTTCAAATTTTTTGTACAACAAAAACATGCAACCGTCTATGAAAGTACATGTTTATTGAATGAACTTGATGAAAAACCAAATTAGGCAGAAATTTCAAAGTCTTGAAATTTTGAAAGAAAAGGTTGCAAGGCAAATAACTCATTTTTTAACCATTTGACAAAAAGGTTATGTTTGATGGGTTCAAAATGTTTAACTTTAGGTGCAAGTCACATGTGCAAGAAATAATCTTGCCAAAAAACATGTTTGGTTGTCCATCGAAACTCAATTTGGGATTTTATGGGATTTTTACATTTTTGGCTATAAATTGAAATAGTGATACACAATTATGTATGAATGTGAAAATTCAGCACCATCACATGAATTATTTTAAATTGGACCATTCATTTTTTTCCATTTAAATTTGTTTCAAATAAATGTTATTTGCAAGAAGTAGCCCCACAAAAATCATGGAGTTTTTTTTTCATTTTTTTGGAACCCCAATTGTCAATAAGCCCATCATCGCGGTGAAAAATTAGCTAGATGATTCCCACTTGATTTGCACAACAAATTCAAACTTCAAGGATTATGTCAAATTTGAAGTTATTATAGTAAAAGAAAATTATGAATTCATTGAAAATTTTGAACATTTTGAAGGGTTACTGCTTGACAATGATTAGGTAAGTGAATTAATTCAACAAGTTTTTTTTTTCCTTTTCTTGATTAAGGCTCCTTGTGATTCTAATATTTTTTCTATCCATCTTGATGTTATAAGGTTCTTAGGCTTTAGGAATGTTTATGTTGTTGATCAAGTTGCAACAACTTGAATTGGCTAACATTTTGTATATATTGTTGATCAAGAACATGCACTACAACAAAAGGTGTCCCTATATGCCAAGTGATTTCACTGGATTTTGAGTGAATTCACTAGTTGTAGTGAATAGGGACCAATGAAGAAGCAATAAATTCATTGATTTAGTGAACGAAGATTAAAAAATTGCACCCACATTTTGTAATAGTGATGTGTATGTCAACTTGATAAAGTCACAACAACTTGGGCTTATCATGGGTATTGTGTTTCTATTGTTGATCAAAATAAAAGATTTTATTTCTATTGCAGCTTCTTGGGTGGTTAGGGTTGGGGTGTTTGGGTGGGTGTATGTTTTTATAAACATCTTGTGTTGTAGTGAGTAGAATCTTTTATAGAATTGGGGTTCAATTCCCCCACAAGTTACTTGAAATTCCAAGAAATTTGTTATATCTAACTTGTATCCATATCTTAATTTTATCTTAACTTTGAAAACCAGTAAATGCATAACAGACAATGAAACAACGAATGATTTTTTTAAATAAATGCATATTCAATTTTACAAAGGAATTTTTGAGATATCCGGATACATATCTTTTGTTAAATTTTTATAAAGAATATGTCGTATGCATATCTTATAAACTAGTATAAAATACCATAACAAACCAACACCAATTTGCATGTAATGAACATAATGTTCTTTTAATTGACAAACAAAACTTTGGTTTAGGGTTCAAATACAAAGAGAAAATTGTTGAAGATCTTTAAGTATAATATTTATTTTAAAAATTTACATGAATATATGATAAGTAATCATTATAATTATTATAAGACTTGGGTACAAGTAAGGCCATCATTGGTAATTTGTTAAATACCTTGATATTGGTCCCACAAACACATATATGTAAATATAAATATTTATTTTCTATATTATATGTGTTTGTGTTTCACCTCATGTATAATTTTTTTTACATGAGAAAAAAATAGGATTTAAAAAATAAAAAATAAAAAATCTATCATGTTGATTCTTCAATCCATAATACATATGGAGGTGTTCCAATTGCACATTACATGTTGTTTATGTGTTTTGGCACATGTCCATTTCACTAGGAGTGCATTGAACCTAGTAGGTTGAGCCCTACATATCGTCATTCCATTAGTTGGTGACAATTTCTAATTGGGACAATTCCAATGTGTAAACTGTTCATAGTTGTTGATTCATATCACAAGTGAAACTAGTAGGACCAAAGTGTAGCCAAAACTAGTTCCATGCAGAAGAAGGGTAAGTCTAGAGGGGTGATATTACTCTCATGCATGGGAACTTAAAGGGAGGCACAAGGTTCACATAGATGGTTCAAATCAATATTTCAAAAAAAAAAAAAAATAATACAAAAATTTTCATAGTGCCACATGGAAATTTTTTGATTACAAAATGTGTCAAAATATATGGGCATCCATAATGGACAGCCTAAATTAATATTTTAATAACAAATGAATTATTTCAAATTATATTATGTTGTCAAATGGCAGTTAATGGTAAAAAATATTTACTAAAAAATGTACATTGATCAAAGAATGAAAGTGTACACATTGACCATATACATCATTCATATCCATGTGGAATGTGCTAACATCATAGTGAGTCATTATATATGACAAATTGTTGAATATGATTTCATGTTTGCAACCAATAGATTTTTCATTGTTAATGTCCATGGTAATTTATTTATAGTTGCAAATTATAATCATAAATAAACTATTTTTTTTCTATTGACAAGTTTTAATTTTTGATTTTTTTTACATGTTAATGTTTTATTTTTATTTTCTAGTCAAGGTTATAAATTTTTAAAATAAAAATCAGGTATACATATTTTTATTAATAAATTTGGCAATAAGGTGCGGGGTTGGCATCAAGCATGTAGTTATTACTTTTGGAACATGTTTCAAATATATAAGTTTAAAAAATAGAATAAAATTGGGTTTTATTTTTATTGAGGTTAAACATGTAATTGATATAGATGGTCATTGTTTATTGGTTGTAAAATGTTAATAACTATAATTTTTAAAATTTTAGGCTATATGTAGGAAGTATAACTAAATCTAATTTAGAAATGGATGGTGTAACTAATTTGTTTTTGAAAAACTAGAAATTGAAAGTCATTAAATGTGAATACCTAAAATAAAATCAATTGAAGGTTTTATCAAATTAAACAAAAACATTGAACCAAAATTAAGGATTTTTTGAAATGAAAAAATAAATTGAAACTAAGAAATTTTTTTTAAAAAAAAACTAAAAATTGGACAATATTTTGTAAAAATGTGTGAATAATTAATATATAGCCAATTGGAGATTCCTAAGTTGAAAACATGGTAAAATGTGAAATTAAATGAACGTATTTGATTTTATTAAATGTCATGTTTATAAGAACATGAAAATAATATCAATATGGGTGGTAGTACAATGACACAAATATGAACTTATAGATTAAGTTAATGAAAATCTACTTGCAAAAAATTAAAAACAAATGAACGTAGAAAATAAATTTTTAAAAAGATGGAAAATATGGTTTTGTTCATACTTTAACACAAAATATTCAATTGTTCAATGTGTATATGTTTGGTTAGGATATAGAAATCATTATATTAATATATGGGTCATAATTTTGCATGACTTTCTATTTGTTCAAACTTATTTCACTTGTACTTTACAAAAGTTCACTATAAAAAATAGATTAGAAAAGCTACTTATATTTTGAAAAACCCATTTTCAACTACTTTATAATGTAAAATTTGAAGATTAATGCACAATAGTGGAAAAAAATTGTTTTTAATCATTTTATGATGGGTTTTGTTGTTATTTCCAATTTACTAACATCCAACCTTAACAAGGTAAATTTTATGGCCATTTTATTATGCTTATATATCCACTACATCAACATTTTGTACAAAATAATTTTACATATTTGCATGATTATATAACATTATGCACATTCTATTACATATTATGATTACATGCATTTCGAGTTGACAACTTGTGGCCGTTCACAATTGTTTGACACCTAAACATTTTTTTAAACATACAAAAATCAAATTTGAGATTTTGTCATTTATCATTGTTTCCTTGGTCTCATGAACCATGGAACAACATTTTCATCTTTGAACAAAATTTAAAAAATTCAAACAACAAAGAAAAAAATGGGAATTTTGATGTGCACATTATATAACTTCATTGAATATGTACTAATCTTCTTCCTAATTATGTTTGGCATAAGAGCATCACTATATATTATTGTTTAAATTTTTAAATGGGGCTCATTCATAGTTGGGGTTCCAAAAAGAGGAAAAAAATATTAAGACCTTTTGAAACCTAATTTCTACAAATTTAAGTGAGAAAATTTGAATAGTTTAAACTAAGATAATTCATGTGGTGGTGATAATTTCTCACATGTGTGTGCATAAAGTTTTGGTTCAAACCAAAAAATGTAGATTATGCTTAAATAAACTTTTATGAAAATTTGATATGTTTATTAGCATAATTATTTCCTACACATGCAATTGCACTTTGAGTTACAAATTTCAAACCTAGTGAATACAATAAAGCAACCAATTGGCCAAAAAAATTTATTTTCCTTGAACCCAAAAATTGAAATTCAAAAATTTGGAAATGAAGATTTTGAAATTCAACAATTTGCTTTCAAACCCAAAATAAATCTTTCAAAATCCTCATATGATATATTATGTTATCAAATGCATCCATTGAACATGACCAAACATAGATGTAAACATTATTTAATCACAATTTTTTTTTAACATCAATTGCATTATTTAATGCATTCTTTTTTATTCCTTTTATAAAGAGGTACAATTTGGACATTTGATATAGTTAGTTTAAAAGGCTCAAAATGACATTTATATAATGCCCAAACTATATTTTATTAGTTGAATATCATGTCATATCATCTATTAACACACAACAATCCATTGCAATTATGATGATGCCAATAAAAGAAAATTTCAAATTTTTTTGGGGGAGTCCTTTAAAAATTAGACATTCTTTTTGGTACCCCAATTATAAATGGCGCCAAAATCATCTTTTGATGTAGAAAATATTTTAAGGAAACTCTACGATCAATCACCTATAAAAAATATTTGCCAAATTGTTATTTGTGTACTTTGAAGAAGCTATATTGTACAAAAAACTAAAAACATTAAATCATTTTTAATGCAAAAGAAAATCTTGAAGTTTTTACTTCTAGTATTAAAATTTGTCATTTGAAATATATTGATTATTCATTTTTGACTTAAATGTTCATGTTGTGTGAATTTCATTTCATTGGACCACATTTAAATCTTTCAAACCATGGTGTTACTTGCCATGATTTTGACACAATTGGAAAGCCTTTGATGAGTAAGGGACAAAATTCATGCAAAAAAAAAAATCGTATGGCCCCTCTTGTATTGTTTTTATTTTTTGTATGAAATAAAGAAAAGCAATCTTGTAACATATCTTATACCACCTTTGGGCCTAAAGGTACTTGGTGAGATTTCTAGTTAATTCACATCCCCCAAAATATGAACACATATTGTTGGCATCATCTCTTAATTAATGCAATGCCAATTTTTTTAAAAAGTCACCACACAAAGAAAAATGTTTTATTGAAATAAGCATCCTAGTTTATAATAGGGTTGTAAATGTTGTCTTACTCAATATGTCCATCCATTCCATGGTCACTAATTAATCATCAATCATTATCATGAAACCAATTAATACGTTCCATATATATTCAACATAGTTTCTTGGTATCCATGGCTTGCCATATTAAGTTAATATCATTTAATTGAATGGTAGATCCCATGTAAATACATAATCATGACAATGTATGAAAGTTTAAGTTTGTGTGGTTGTGTTGCAACAATTGTGTTATAAGAATTTGGTCGTATGATTAGGCTATAAGAGTTGTGACATATGAGTCTAGTTGTGTGTGGTTGTGTTAAATGAGTTATGCTACAATAGTTTAACTGTGTGTGGAGGTGTTATAGGAGTCACATTGTAAGAGAAAAATGATTGTGTGGTAGTGTTGTAAGAATCACATTGCAAAAAGAAGAACACTTTAGCAAACAATTTTAAAATTTGTGTGATTGTTGTGCAAAACACAAAAGGGAAGAAATTTTGTAATAAATTGCAAATTTTGTTAGCTCCTACAATGGATATAAGCCAATGTAACCACTAGGATATGAATTATGTTTGTTTTGCAAGTCTTGAAGGGAAAAAATTAAGCCATGATACTAGCTAACACGTTACAACACTAAAGGGAAAACATAAAGAAAACATGAAAAGTAAAAAAAAAAAAAAAAAAGGAGAAAAAAAAAAAAGAAACAACATAAAAAGGACACACGTACATGAGGAAGAAAGAACAAAATATAACAAATAAAAAAGGAGAAAACAAATACGGACGAATTAGGCTTTCAAAAAGCTCACGACTTACTTCCAAAGTATTTTAATATAAAAGATCATTATGAAGGTACCAAACACTAAAATTCCAAAAAGAGGTCTTCTTTTCATTGAACAAACCTCTAGTGTTAAAAAATCTCTAAAGAGTGTAGCCATTCATTCTTTGGAAGAACAAATAAGGTCAACCATGTGACAAACAACATAATTTTTAAAATTATAAAATGCTTAAAAACCTCGTTATTGATAACACTCAACATAACAACGATAAGAATATTGGAATGAATGCAAGTCATACACCATGTCAATAGTTGTGTATTGTCATGTAAGTCCATGTCATTGCACAAACCAAGTCAATAACACATGCACTAGCATACATCATAATTTTAAAAATGATCTTAACACATAAATAAATAGATAAAGAATGTGATCAAACAACATCCATAACAATACTCTAGTTGAATACATATATCAAATAGTATCCCAAGAAATAAATCAAGAACTTTGGTTTAATGCTAAATCCACAAGGGGAAATTACTTCCATTCTATTCCCAAATAGCATGTGAAAAAAAACATAGGGTGCAAACTAATTTTAAAAAATAGAATCTATAATTTACTTAAATGTAAATAAGGTGCTTACAATTAATTGACTATGGACATATATTGAACATATATTTAAAATATCATTAATTTAAATATAATCTTCTATAGTTTTAAATTCTATTACTTCATACCATACTATAGAATACCTTGTCGTGTCATACATTTCACAAATTGTACAAAGAGGGACTTTCCTGGGTAAATAAAAAAGTTACAATCAATACTTGCAAACTTTGGTTGAGAATGTTTATAATAGATATCCCCGGCAATAACTTGGTGACTTTTGGTTTTATTGCTAGGTCCAAAAGTTCCAAGAGACTTCATTACAAGTACAATTTGACTAACTCACATGACATTCTTTCAGGTATGTGCCACCTCCAAAAGAGAGTCTTTTGTTCAGATCAAATCAAAAGAAGCAAAGTCTAGAAAGTTTGCGACAAAAAGATCATCCACCAACCTGCGAAGGTCAGGGATCAAATCTTTGTTGGACTACCCCAGAGCCAGCTTCAAAAAGAGATCATAACTCATAGGAAAAAAGACATAGAAATTTTGCTAAATAGATTGAGCAACCCCATCAACAAACTCAATTCTAGTAGTCACTTCCAACCATAGTTGTTCCATAGTATTTACAATATTCTCTCCTCAAGTTTGGTTTTTTCCATATTACCTTACAGCATGGTGGATGGTGTTGCAGTGCTCCTCGAAGTGACAGCAGACCTGAACAACCCACCTGTTCAGTTGCATCAAGTTTGCAGATAAAAAATGCCAAGTACAATCCTGAAGCTTCATCTTCAATTCAGAACAAAATTGGTGCCCCCTAGATGCAGATATCAAGCAGCTAAAATCAACTGATCACCTGTGGACTTGAGAGGTGTGTCAAGAACAGACCTCCCTCAAGTCCACCGGATATGACAGGGAAAAGTCCAGATACAGTAATCCAAGTACATGACAAACGGCAGACACTAAAAAATTGTGTAATTTATATTAGCTAGCTCAGCTTTCTTCTCAGAGTGCTGAAGAGGACAGCACTGAAACATCCAGCTCTCGTAGAGGAATGACAAGTTGGGGGGGGGAAGATCTCAATAGCTCTTGTCTTTTTGTGTTGAAGTGGGCAATGGTGTTTCTGCACCCTCAACAGCAAACTACTGTTGACCCTTTGCATATGGTGATCAAAGACTCCAGACTTTACAATTAATGGAGACGGATCTACATCTCAGTTGTATCACTGAGCAGGAGTTTTTTATTCGGTTACACTTCATTGAGCTCACAGTCTCACCCTGCAATTCATACAGGCTAACCCTCACCTTAAAAGAATCCCTACTCTATGTGTTGATGCATGTATGTGTGTATGCGCACATTGTTTTCAAAAGCTACAGGCAGCTCCCAATAGACATGAAAATCCAAGGCACCTGCATGTGTTCATTGTCAATGACAAGACATATTCAAATGTCTTCCAGCTTTACCCTGCTGGGGCACCCCTTATATGAGCTTCCTCTCTTGCCACAGTACATGTGTACCCTGCAGGACACCTGTCAGAGCATACATCTCTTTGACTGATTCAATAGGAAATAGTTGGGAAGTCGTAAAAATCCAACAATAACACACACTGGCTTTGTTTCTGCAGCTGAACTTGCATCTGCAGATGAACTCAACTCGTGTGGGAGATGTGTTGTCACGTCAGTAGAGTTGCGCATTTCTGTGAAACATCCAATCAAGTCATCCGTCAGTCATTATTATTCTGCTCCAAAAAACAGCAAAACAGTTTCCATGGGATTTAGTACATGTTCTATGCATGTACAATACAGTACTTAGTATGACATAAGAAGAGGGAATATTAGAGTTTATACACTGCCACCAGGTGTCTACCATCTACACATTGAATTTATGCACTGAGGAAGAAAAAAGGAGCCGAGAGAGAGGGTATAACAATTACAGAAGTGAAGTGAATAAGCCTGTAACCCAGAAGCTGATGCAGCAGCTGCAAAGGTGGGGTATGGGGGTGCATGGGCCACGAAGGGATGCTCCAAGAGTTCTTTTGCTGATGGTCGGTCCTCTGGCTTCACCCGCAAACACTGTTGAATGAAGTCCTTTGTTTCATTCTTGAGATGTTGAGGAATTGGAGGCAGTTCCCCTTTTGTTACCTTGAAAAAGAAACCGCACTGGAAAAAAATGGCAACACTTCGTCAAAACCATTGTCATCAACTCTTGATCAGATTCTCAAATTTCTTGCAACAGTTTAAAATTGTGGTCTGAGTGTGTATGCTCCAGGCAGCCAATTATAATAATGCATTGCTAGAAAGCAGCCCAAAAAACACAGAAGAGTGCCTGAGAAACTCACCACACCCAATTCACTCCAAGGTGGCTTGCCCTGTGCCATCTCAATAACTGTGCACCCTAAGCTCCAGATATCTACTGCAACACCATAAGCTCGGTTGTTTTTGAGTGGTACCATAACCTGTCACAAACCAAAACTGTTTTGTAAGTTCACAATCTGGAGTATGAAGTCAAGTAGATAAAGAGAGAACTAGTAGTGTTACTAGACTAAGTGCAGCACTAAAAAAGTAAACAACTTCATCCACCATGCACAAAAAACCACAGACCTCAGGCGCCATATAGAATGGTGTACCCTTAAATGATGTTGCTAGAGATTTATTCATCTGCACATGAGAAAAACATTGTCAGACATTGGATTTTCAGTTTTCCATACATTGCAGGGTGCATATGAAGGCCCCTAGCACACACTTACAAGAACATGAGCAAGTGGAACAGAGAGGTTGGTGGGCCATTTGCATGCTAACAGCTATAAAGGAGTGAGGTACAACAATCACAAAGTCACCCATGTGTGTGTGTGAGAGAGAGAGACATAGAGAGAGCAAGGGGCAGCAGAGAGGGTACCTGTTTGGCCAATCCAAAATCTGCAAGCTTCACTTGACCATTTGAATCCACCAGAACATTAGCACATTTGACATCTCTGCACCTCAACAAAGAGCACAAGTATCACTCTCTACCCAATCTGTCTCCCAGCTGATTTACAATTTTTTATTTCATCTACATCAGATCAAGCCAATGCAGGTATCCTGCAAAAATTACTGCAAGTCATTGTCATGTTGTGTCATAAGCATCATTGAGAATAAATCTCTTTTTTCCCAGATCCTTGAAGTGCACCATGCAAGCAGCTTGCCTTCAAAGTGATGAACAACAGCAGCAGCTCCCATCACTGACTGAAAAGGTGGGGAGATTTGCACCTGTGTATAGTGTTTTTGTTGTGCAAGTATTCCAATCCTTTAAGTATTTGACGGGTGTATGTGCTGATTATCCCTTCATCAAACACTTGGAACTTCTTCAGGAGGGACTGAAGTGATCCCATTTTCACTAGCTCTAGGAATATGTAGAGACATCCATCCTCCTGAGAAACACATGCCCAAATTCACATTCAGAACATGCGCCTTTTTTATCTGCTGCTGGTGAAGGACCCTTGTATGAAAATAAACAAGGCACATGCTTGTCATCATCCATACACAACTGACAAATGAAAACCTTGGCATCTGTGCACAACTGACAATGACAACCTTGGCATCTCCATATGATTACCATGATGCAGTTATTTATTTGCATACAAGAAATCAGGCAATGTAGAGGTAACAAAACATACTATAGTTGAGCCATAATATTGGGCAATGTGGGGATGTCTGAGCCTGCTCAATATTGTCACTTCCTGCCATGTCCAAAACAGGCAAAACCCATGAATTAGGTGCATATCTGATCAATGGAGCATACTCCACCCACAAAGCTTAAAGCAACCTGACAAAGACTGACAAAGCTTCAGAAAATGTGCGACTCTACCTGCTGGATCTCAGGGGCTATAGCTTCACTGTCAATCACTTTTACAGCAAAAAAGCTACCATCATCCCTGTTTTACACATGCAAACCAACCCAAAGTCAGAACACCCAGACAGTTCTCAGGAAAGTAATGTGAGGTGAAAAAAAAGTTGCCTGTGTGTGCTTTCTGTGGTACCACTAAAGGGATTGTGGAAGAGGGACATGAAGATTGGGAGGAAGAAGAACACACATATTCCAGCCTTCATAAACTGTTCCAAATGAGCCTTTGCCAAGTTCTTGGCCCTTTCGCCACCTACACAGAGGCCTTGCAACTGGAGAATGGGATGGGGATTGGAGGAGTGATAGATAGGGTGGTGATCCTTGAGGGGAGGAGTAATTGGTGGAATGGCAAGGAGATTGAGACAGCGAATGTGAGGAAGAAGAGAAGTGAGAAGGAATAGGAGGCAGTTCAAGCCCCTGATTACTCTGCATCCAGTCTGCAGCAGCAGTAACCCTTAATCTCATCCCAGCTCCAGGTCCATGGAAGGAGGAGGAGGAGGACTGGGCAGGCTGCTCACATGGAGGGGAATGGGGTGGGGTGGGGAGTTTATGAGGTTGATGATATACACGTTCACGGAGGGAAGTAGTAGTAGAGGGTAATACAGGTGACAATAGTTCCTTTGGGCTTCTCTGTGGGGTGGATGACCCTGACATCTCCCATGGGGTTCCTTTTCCAGTACCAGTGGAATCTTCTGATTTGATGCAAGGACTGAGGAGTGCTGAAGGAGTGGGAGACCTCCTCTCGTTCAGATTCAGAACCACATTATTGCTCAGTATTGGCTCTGACTTCACGCATGTCAGTGGCTGAACTCCTGTTGCAACAATACTATCCAACAATTTCAGAAAAAAGAGACCTATCTGTTTTGGAGATAGAAGAAAAATTGCATTCCATAACCACCAGTCACAAAACATCTTCAGAGCTAAACATGTTGCACACTGAGGATCGGGAGCAGGAAATGCAGAAGGTCATCAAATTGTTTTTCCCCAAATATTCGGAACCCATTCCACTGCAATGATTTGATGCTTGGCAAGAATGAATATATGTTTAGAGGCATGGAGTTGGACTCACCATTTCGGCAAGGAGGATGGGATGAGTGATTGCAAATTCTGATCATTCCAATCTGTGAGCAGGGATCTCGACCTTCTGGTGTAAGAGCTGCTCCTAGCAATGCCTGTGGTGTTGTACTCAACTTATTGCAAAAGAGTGGTTGCTCTGTGGGTAACTGCTCTCCTCCAGGAGACCAAATTGTGCTCTGCTCTGAAATCTCTGAATCCACCGAAGAAGCAGAAGAAGCAGAAGATGAAGAAGAAGAAATCCACCTCTCATTTGAGATGCGTTCTTTGATGTAACTTAGAATTTTGTCTTCCTCATATTCATCAGCACCCAACACCTGCATCGACCACGACGCCACTTGAATGATTCTCAAGATCAAATTGTACATTGGAACAGAGGAAGAAGAAGAAGTCATCAAATAAAAACACAAAAAAAAGAAGTCTGTGCATTAGCAGGAATATACAAAGGACAAGAAAATGGATTATAGTGATGAAGCTGTTTCTTCTCTTTGTCTCAATTGCTGTGGACAGCTGCTTACCTTCAATACTTTTGGGCTGCAGCATCCATGATTGTTGTTGTTGTTGTTGTGGATGACGGTTCCATTTGCTTTTGCTTTGTGGGGAAGAGTTGTTCCATTTGAAGAGTGTGCTGATCCCTCATGGGATGTACACTCCCGGAGTGTTGTAACTGAACTAGGACCATCCAAGCTCCCATTCAACTGACACAGCAGACGATGGTTTGATGTACCATGATGACTCCTAGAGTTTGAATCCCACATCACAGGGTCTACCCCAACCTTAAATCCCTTGAATTCACGCCCTTGAGCTTCTTCACCAGCAGCAGACGACACCACCACATTCACAAGGCCGTCGTTGTTGCTTCTGCTCCCTCCTTCTATCACCTTCTTCGTCATCATGTCAAATATCCTCATCCTCCTTTCAGAATGGCATTGACTCCTTGCAAATTCTCATATGCTCCGACTGCTCATCTCCCGCAATCTTCAGCTCGAAACTCTCCAACCCAAAAAAAAGACGCTACTCAATCAAGCAGCTAACTCTCCTTTATCCAAGCACAGAAGCTCCTTGAAACCCATATCCAGGAACACTGAAATGGGCTTTCAGTACACCCGGTTGGAAACATTCTCCCACTCTACTTCCCTCGAAAATCTCCTGAACTACGAAGACGGATACGTGTTTGCGCCAGCTTACACCCACTCACCCACCCACTTGAAGGTAAGGTTAAAAAAAAAACAAAAGAAAAAAGAAGAGGCGAAAAAAAAAACAGAAAACGAAGAAAACAAGCGGAAGCTGGCCCGGCGCGGATCTAGGGAGGAAGCAGCAGCAGCATTTGCTACTGCTGCAGTCTCATAACACTTTCGTTTTACAAGAAGACGACAAAAGCAGCAACAGTAACAGATGATGATTGCATTAAAGGTTTTGGGCCACCACCCTTTTCCTTCGCCTACCGCTACAGCACAGCTTGATGCCATCAGAAGCGATCCACAACAATTTTCTAGCAAATCTCTGTGGGTTTTTCTTTTTGATTTTGTAGTTCTTTTGGCAATTTCCTACCGCTCGCTGACGCAATTGCAAGCAAGCTGCTTAAACCCTTGCATGCCGCTGTTGCTTGTAGTCCAACGGGGGGCTGCGAACGTCCCGTGGCTTTGCTTGCTTTCCTTGTCGTCCAGGAGCCAGATGCAGCGGGCGGCTGCGTGGATGGACAGAGAAACGACGAGAGTCGTCCAAATCAGACATCCATTCAAGGCAGTAGTACCATCATCTACTGTGGTTTTCGAGACTTTGGGCGGGATTCGAACCTGTGACCGACCCTTCACAATTATTCAATTTGATTTTGGCGAGTTTTTTTTTTTAAAGAAATTATGTAGAAAATTGAATGAAATTTTTAATCTTTTTTGAGATAAATGGGGGTTGGAAAAAACCCTAAAAAAAACTCACCAAATTTCTACACATTGTTCAAGTAGGTAGCCAAAAACATATATGGATGGGTTTTTGTTTTTTTTTTTTTTTGGTCT
>Ga0209208_10001157_pt1 | contig 36769 bp, 29 predicted proteins | sample S1TSphfallax_3_FD_187694 | JGI IMG/M metagenome (GOLD analysis project Ga0209208, IMG submission 187694) | Host-associated microbial communities from peat moss isolated from Minnesota, USA - S1T2_Fd - Sphagnum fallax MG (SPAdes) (version 2) | ecosystem: Host-associated > Plants > Peat moss >...
CTTCAAGGTCATATATCTGGTTATGACCTTTTGTATAACTGGATCCAAAGCCATTTTCAGAAACTGGCTTTTGTTTATCTCCAGAGGATATCTATCTATGAAGGAAAGGTAGTTTGTTTTGTTTTGTTTTGTTTTGTAGTTATGAGATCCACAAATCTGGGATGCTTCAGATTGTGTTCTTGGTGTCTTTGGAAAGCTCTCGATGAGGAGGTGTGCATGGGCTTGGTTCCATGACTTTTGGACTTGCGGTGCAAGAGTTCTTGAATATTGAATGATTTTTGCACTGAAAATTAAATTAAATTAAATCGTAGCTGAAAATTTCGGAGCAATTGGAATGTGCCTTTGGTGTTGTTGGAAAGTTCTTGATGAGCAGGATTCAATGAAATTTATTTGGATTTAGAGTGTGGGAGATATTGATTTTTAAGTGATTTCTGCCGCTGAAAATTCAAATAAATTCCAAAAAACCATGTTTTGGAAGGAAAAATCAGTTGAGGACGTGGTAACACTTGGGCCGACGGCAAAGGCCACACTAGTATATACTATGGAACAGGCCCAGTACTAGATCAGGAAGCATAGGAGAGGAAGGGTTCTTACACCTACTCCTTAAGGGTGGGAGGGATCTTACACCTATAAGGATCCCCCGATTATAGTGACAATAATAATAACTATTTATTTCACACCTTGATAGGACAACAATAAGATAATAATGCCCACTTGTATTGGTGAACACTTTTTTTCACACTATTTAGCCCTTAAGAGGAACAACACTCATTAGAAGTTGGATAAAGGGCTTTGGATTGAACCTTGTTTGGGGGGACCTTCCAAAATGGAATTGCACAAGTTTGGTGCAAGAAAAGAAAGTGTGATTGTATTTAATCCTAGAATGCATTTGCTGGATTGAGAAATAGGTTTAAGGCACCATAAGATCAAGTGACAAGAGTGTGAATTCAAGCCAAAAATTTAGAAAGCAAGCCTAGGGGGCTTAGATGAAATCATAGATAGGCTCACAATGAATGAATGAATGAATGACTGTGAATGAAGACTGAATTCATCATCCTAGCAACTAACTGATAGGTCTTCAATCAAAGTGATGTATCTATCTTCTACCCACCTTTCTTTCCACCAGGTTTGTCAAAAGTCCTGGCAAAAACATGAACTCTTTTCCATGGAGCCCTTGCAAAGGTTGTCAGTGGCAGCCCCCCCTCCTTCTCTGTAAACTTACTTTTTGAGCAATCTAGGGATTTTTGGCATTTTCTTTGTGGAGCTATGTTAAGCTAGCTGTATGTCATTTTTTTATGTCATATTCTACAGTTACCAACCTGTATTTAATAATAATACTGAAGTTCAATTATTGAAACCACCAACAACAACAGAAGGGTAAAGAAAAACCCTAAAGAAAATTGCATCCCTAAACCCTAAACCCAATTTTGCCTCCAGATTATGTTACCCAGTAACCTCCCCCCACCACCAATGCACCACCATCCATTGGAAAACCATTCCATCCATGTACTCAGCAGGTTTATGGATGTAAAGCGGAAACTGTTAGTAGGCAATTGGATATGAAATAGCACTCTCCCTTCTCTTCTCTTCTCTTCTCTTCTCTCCTCTCCCATCCCCTCTCCTCCCCTCCCCTCTCCTCCCCTTTGAAACTGAAAGCCTGGCTGCTTAGTTGTGTTTTAGGCAAGTGACAATAGCCTGCCTCTCTAACTATAGAAAGCCACAATTGGGGCTCTGGTACAACTGTGAACTCCCCACGTTGAGAACTTTATTGAATACAGCAATGCAATTGCAGATTCTCCATGCCACACTACTATTTCAATTATATATACATGACATGGTAGGCTATGGCAGATGATGCTTCTGGCACCCCAACTTTTACATAAACTACTTACTACCCTTTCAAAAAATTAATAGGTTGGAGAACTTTGGAGATGCAGCAGGCATGACTCATAATACTTGTTCAAACATACCCACCATCATAAATACCTACATACTTACATACATCACATAACCACTGAGTCCCCCAACAAGTAAAGTCCCAACAAGTCCCAACAACAACAACAACAACAACAACAAGGCAACAAACAGAAAGAAAGCTTAGGTGCAATACTATGATGGACTTCAATGCACCCAGAACAATCATTGAACTTGGAAGGCTAAAATTATAGGTCCAATAATTAGGTTAACTCAGGAGGGTGAAATTAGGCAATGGAAGTGATAATAATAATAAGAGGAATAGCAAAGTGCAAGTAGTTTTCTCACAAGCAGCCGAGTGCACACTAGCAAGTTCACACCAATTTGGTGTGTTTGGGGGCGAGGGAACTCAGGGGGGGTAGAGATGGGCATAATAGGGCCATAGGGGCATTCCCAAAATAAGGGGGGCTTTTTAATTTTCAATATGTGAGAATTTTTAGTAAGGAGTGGTTTTATATGTTTCAATGTAAAATGGATGCCATATGATGAATTAATGTCAAAAAATTATGTATATACTATTGTTGTTGGTTATATATATATATATATATTAAAAATATATAAATTTTAATTTAATTTTGGATTTCACGAAAGTGAAGATTCTTTGCTGAAAAAGCACAAATGCTTTTGGAAGAAAAATTGAAAATTTTTTTCTCAATTTTTTCTTTAAAAAATTAGTGAAAAATCATCACCCAAAAAATCATCACCTTGTTTATATTACTAAAGTCACACATCTTGTAAAAACACAAGAAATTAGAAAAAAGAATTGAGAGATAAACATAATAAATTAAAGTGAAGGAATTTTCATTGAAAAGGACACTCATCAGAATCTGATCTTATGTTGAAAATGTCAATTTGTTACAAATTTATTCTTTTAAAAAAAAACCTTGTGCTAAAAATGTGAATTTCTCACCAAAATAAAATAATTTCAAAAAAAATAAATTATTGTGAACAAAATTTTTGAAGTTAAGGAAAAAAAAAGTTGGAAGAAGGAAGAAATTAGAGGAAATAGAAAAAAAATAAAGGGAAAAAAATAATTAAAAAATATTAGACTGCAGGAAAAAGTGGAAGAAAAATTTGTGAAAGAGACTAACTTATCTTTTCTTTTTTCTTTTTCTTTTTCTTTTTACTTCTTTTGGTCTCTGAGATCTCTTCACTTTCTACGTACAATTATACTACCATACGGACAATTGATACATACGGTACTTATTAGTGATACGTACATTTATACGGCCCTACCTCTGAAGCTCTTGAAGAAGCTCTGAGAACCTCCTCTGGCGTTGTGAAGCTGCGCGGCGCGCGTCTCTCTCTCCCGACAAAGTAGTCGCGACCACGGGCCGTGAGCACACACCTTCTTCCTTCCTTCCTTCCTTCCTTCCTTCCTTCGTTGGAAGTTTTGGTTTCTTGGAGCTCGTGGAAAATCCTTAATAATTTCTCCACATAAAAGTAGCATTCGGGTTGTTGTTGTTTGGAAAATGGATCATCACTCGGCTCTGATCCGACTACCTCTTGCAGGGCAGCAGCTTGTGGGACTTGATCATCAGTGCTCACTCAAGAAACAACAAAAGCCTTTGGTGGTGGTGGTTTCTGCAGATGGCGCAGCTGGTCCGAGCCAGCAGCCTTTCGACGTAGTAAATTTTCCGATTGACGACTTGCTGGATTTCTCCAATGAAGACATAGCGGGGCCGATAGGTGAAGAAGCTGCAGCAGATCACCAGCTGCAGCTAGCAGCTGCCTCAAGTTTCACAGCAGTTGTTCCATCAGTTGCAAAAGTCGAGACAATTAGTTGCCTGCAGGCAGCAGCACTAGCTTCTTCGTCTTCTTCTTCTTCTTCTTCTGTGGAGAAAGGAAGTACAGAGCTGGAGCATCTGCACATTGATTCAGAATTACCGCAGTTAGAAGAGGAAGGCACAGCAGCTGCAGCATCAATCGAAGAAGCGGACCTCTGTGTCCCAGTAAGTCACGATCAACTCCTCCATCATCTGCACACCTTTCATGATATCGTCGGTTTGTAGAACGTGGATCTGCAATATGGGGCTTATATTGCTTTCTCGAGACAATACAAGAGGACTATGCAAAGCAAGTGCCTGCATTGCTACTGTGTATTGAAGTGTGCACCCATTGCACTCGAGTTACTCATAGCTGTCGTGCTCTCTCACATTGTGCTCTTCTTGTGAGGCTGGCTGCAGTATATCGAGGAGCTCGAGGAACTGGAGTGGGCATCGAGGCTATTTCTGGAGGATTCATTCACGGTAAGCGATGATTCTTCCTGCAGGAGGACATGGTCGAATGATTGTAGTAGTGTCATCTCGATTGAGGAGAGGGAGAGCGAGATCTCGGCCTTATTCACCACGAAGCAGCGCGGCCCAGGGTACGACAAGGCGGCTGCGAGTCCCTTGTCTGTGCTGGACCAGCAGACCAGTGCCACATCATCGGAGCTGACAGGCAGTGAGCTTCATAGCCTGGATTTCTGTGTGCCTGCACGCGCTAGAAGCAAACGCTCACGGAATGGAGGAAAGATTTGGATGTCGGGCATTCTGTCCTGTACTACAACCACCTCATGTGGTACCAGTGCTAGAATCTCGGCAGCAACGTCTCAATGCAGTGCACAACAAGACACGGTAGAGGAAGGAGAGGAATGGCAATCGTTCTACTCCCAAAGAGCAAAGCAAAGCAGGAAATTATCTGCATCCCAGCAAGGAGGAGGAGAAGTACTACAATGCCAGCACTGCCAGACTCAGAAAACACCGCAGTGGAGAATAGGACCCATGGGACCCAAAACTCTGTGCAACGCTTGCGGGGTGCGCTACAAATCCGGCAGACTTCTGCCAGAGTATAGGCCTGCTTCTAGCCCTGCTTACATTGCCCACAAGCACTCCAATTCCCACAAGAAAATTCTGGAAATGCGGAGGCAAAGAGAACTGATGGGGGCGTCACCAGCTTAGCATCACCTTGCTTGTTTGCAACAGAGATTGAAGTGTAAGAAACATCAAATCGGTGCAATCTTTCACAAACTGAACACTGGTTGCCAGAGAGGGGATGAAGAGTAGAAAGAAACCAAAACAGATGAGGACTACAATGCGAACTGAAGAAAACTGTGACCCAGCATTTCTTTTCTGGTGAGTTCTACTCCTCAGAGTAGCAGAGGAATGTTTGTGGATTCCAGAGTAGCTGCAGGAGAGGCAAGTTTGAGGCGGCCACTCAATTTAGAGACAGAAAGGCTTGAGAAATTGTGACTTGCATTTGGTAACTAGTTTGAGGGCAAGAAAGAGAGAAAAGAGAGGAATTTCATCATGCAGACATCTGCTAGAAGTAGACTTGGACAAGGTGACACACCACATCTGCCCAACTCTCTCTCCCATCCAATTTTGCTCTGCATTCTGTAATTGCATTTCCAATTCTACTTCTTGCAGCCTAGTTTCTATACCCAACATGCTCAAATTGGGTTGCCTTCTAAGTGGCTCTCCAGACAATTTACGATCAATCTGATGACAGATTCCAACATTTGATGAAATGATGGCAGTTGATCACTTATCTTTGGACGTGATGCAGTCCACATCTGCTGAACAAAAGTCATTGGAACTTTATCCTCCCCAACATAGGTAGAGGGATCTTACCTTAATTGCTGTAGATTGCACTATGCACCATTTTCTTGAGGTGTACAGCTTCTGGTACCTCTTCAGAAAGTAAGTAGCTTCATTGTCTGATGGTCACACAACCTGTGTTATCTCAGTTGCACACTGGAATAGGTTCTATCAAATTGAATTCTCTCCAGATAATGCTGTCAGAGGTAGAACTGACAGGCATTTAAGATAGACGATTCTCTGTTTGTTGAACTATAAAGAGAGTTCTAGCTACCCTCTGGTAGAGTGGTGAATTAAAGAGTTTCGCCTACATTCATTTTGCTCCATCTTAAAAGGAAAGAGATGAAATATGTATTATAAACAATGAGTTTCCAGGGATTACATTTACTAGCAACTGAGAGAGGACAGCAGCTACATTGAATGAAAGAATGAGTTAAGAGATTCTTGTGACTGACAGTCTGATGTAGCCATCAAAAGTGGCTTGGGGACAGTTCACTAGTGGCCAGAGAGGCTCTCTTGAAGGCAGTCAGACTCTTCATGTTCCTTCAATAATCACCAGTCAAATTCTCCCGAACTGCAAAAACAAAAGCTCACAGTATGCTCTACAGCACAGATCAACTGTCAAGCCATGTTACAGACAGGACAGTGTGTCAGATGAAAAGGTGACGGTAGATGTTGCTTACAATCATGTGAAAAAGGGTCAGAACATCTACAATCAAGTTGACAACTGGAAGAATAAACTGATGGTGAACAAAGGTTTCAAGGGTAAGATTTGCTCATATGTGTCCAAAGAAGTACACCATTTCCAAGAGTGAATTTATTGAAATAGAGGATTCTTACAACAACAGTAAGGCTTTAGCTTGTTGTATCTTCAAGCTAGATCTTCTATAACAACTGAACTCAAATTTAAAGTCTAAAAATCACCCCACCTTCCAGAAATTCCAAACAATGTGCTCAAATCAAGAATTCAGTAGATCACATGACATAGCATGGGGGTCAAAGACCTGCTGTGAAATGCTAAAACAAAGTTTAGTCTAGAACTCTCCAGTTTGTGAATCACTGGCATGAATTACCTCAAGGTTGCTCTACATTATTTCCAGGACGTGCCTTTTTTAACCTCTATTTCAAACAAACTCCCAATGGTGCTTAATCTTCCAACCCAAAATTTTCTAACCATCACACAACCCAGGACACCAAGAAATGCAGAGTGCATCCTGTACAAAAGCATGTGCACATCATCATATGCACCATGCAAAAGCATCCTCCTCTGTTTGCCCTACACTGTATATGGTACTGACAATGGTTTTCTGCAAAGGTGGTTCATTTCAGTCTGTGGACTAAATTTCTCTGACCACCTTAATGGTTTCATTGGCTTCCTTAGCTATGCCCTAGCTGTGCCTCCAGTTCTGCTCTTCGTCTGTGGACTTCCTGTTGAGAGCCAAAAGTATACAGCAGTGCCAACTCAGTTCTAAGCACAATGCATAAATGTCAAGAACACTCCATCTACAGTTAAATCATTTGGACTAGTCATGGCATTAAATCCTACCCTTCAGATAACAGGTTCAAGATTGGAGTCAGAAATTGTAATGGTCACAGGATTGATACTCTTTGCCACAATCAAACAATTCCAGATAAGCTCTCTCAAGGTTGATATCATTCCTTCAACAATACAGTTCTGAACAAGGGAGTATACCTCAAGGTCTTTAATAGCTTGTTGGCGCCTGCTCACCTCTCTCAAATGACTGCGCTTTATTCGCCCAATGCATAGTAATCCCTGCATACAACACCATGAGAAGACAGATACCAAAACATTAGGCAGTCACAATACACAACAACTGTTCCAGGTTGTGGGTGTCAAAAATGTAGTGCTACTCAAAGAAATGGGAGGGCCTTGGAAATGAAGGATTGATGCAAATGTCACAAATAAGCAATCACTTTCATCTACAATGTCTGAACAGATTCACAAAGGCTAACTTACAGCAGCAGTGTATACTATGCCACAAATCAGAAGCCACCAGCTGGCTACATCATGTAGAACACTCTCTGCCTGAGTCTCTCCACTTGCTCGTGCCAGCATCTTCGTCAATGTTGCAATGCTGTCATAACAACATATCACATACACCACACTATATCATCATGCTGTTGACAAGGTTGTAACAATCAGTTCCCTTCAAGAGCCAGCTCCCTAGAATTCATAGTGAGTTCGCCTCAATTCAATAAAAACTGGGGTCACCCTGTCAGCACTGATGCAAGAGAATAGTTTGGAAACCCATGGTCAGGACACAATGCAATCAATGTTTTAATCGAGAGATTGACATTACAGTTATCACTTACAATATCTGAAACATCCCTCGCCCAACCCAATATTCCAGCACCTGCAGAAAGTCACTGTCAAATCACCAGACTTGATCCACAGCCCAGTAAACACCACTCCACTCTAAGATGGGAGTACAAGAGCATCTTGTGGTGGACACTGCACGAGAGGTGGGGGTACAGATGTCGAGACTATAATGCCATTATAAGCATTAACACCTCTGTTGGAATACTTTTCAACCAGGTGACTCAGCAATAAAAAGATCATCTGATAACCTGTTTACCGGCTGCCACAAAACATGCCCTAGATGTTCTTATCATTTGTCTAGGATTCTCACCAAGCTGATCCAATTCTAGAACAGGGCTAAAATTCCTCCCAAAATTAAGACAAAGGACCCACTCTCAGGTTCTTCTGCAATTTCATGCCTGCAATTGCTGTTTCAACTCCAAGAGGAGCTTGCACCAGTATCAAACCAATCCATGAGCAGAAATGAGTTGAAAGGAAAAAATGCACCTGCCAGAGCCTGAATATGACCTCCCACTCTGTCTCAGCAAGAGCAACAAAGAAGGCAATGGCGACAGCATAGCAGCGCAAGATCAAGACAAATGGCTGAACAAAAAAATTCCAAACCAAAACTGTGTCAACAATGCCATCACTGCATCCATTGCATCATAATGCTCAAATGGAACTCACACAATTCTTTTTCTACAATCATACTCTGATACATTAGCCTTGTACAATTTGCAGCCTGATAGAGGCAAGGGCCATACAGGTACTTCAATAAACAACGCAAGGAGCAGTACAAACATTAGATTTCTGAATTCAACAATCAAGAACTCAAACTGCCAAATGGGCAAGAACAGTGGTCCTGTCTCTCTTCTCAAGCTGGAATTCGTGCAACCATACAACAAGTATGCAGCAAAATAAGTTGACAAATGTTCACATGTTCACTGAATGCATTCATTATCCTTGACTGAGTGTGAGGGAGAAACAAGTCCCAGAGAAGTCTTCTCTTTTGAGTCTGGTTTACAAAGTTCGCCCAAGTGCACCAACAAAAAAGCAAGAATGATACCTGGCAAAACTAATACAAAGTTGGAAATAAAGGAACTGGAGGTGACGTGCAACAAGCATTCCAGCCAGAAGGATTGCCATTTGAGCAATCATTCAGGTTGGATTGGAAATTCAGAAGGGCTCAACAATAACCCTAAATTCAAACAAGGAAAGAGCCGGCAGGGGAAAACGTACACTGACGCGATAATCGAATCCGCGAGAGTCGAAGGACCGGAGCAGTGACACGAGGTTCACCACCATGCACAACACGGATCCCAACGCCGAAACTATGCTCAACACCATGCATACGTAAAGCAAAGAGTCCGTCGGGGGCGTAAGCGGCCGATTCTCCAGCAACGGCGCTCCGTCCGCAACCGGCGGCTCATCGGAATTCTGCAGCATGTGCGCCTCCAAATCATTGTCTCCGTCACTCGTCGTCGGGGGGCGCACCTGATCCGAATGTTTCATCTCTCCAAAACCCTAATTCTCCACACCTATGGAAGCTACAAAATTGCTCTGCGGCCAACTAGCTCTCCTGAATCTCTCTGGCTCTCTTGCAACTTTCTGCAAGATCTAAGAACCAAACTCCCGAGCTGGCTTGAATCAGACAAAAGCTAAGAAACCTTCGCTCTCGTACAACTTTCTTCAGAAAATTCGATCGAGGGTTTAGCGAAGAAATCCAATCAAAGTCGAGCCAGCCAAAATTCAACAGACCGAAATTCATAAACAAAGTCCTTCTAACTGCACCTACTGAAGCTCACAATTACCTTGGAAAACACAAATTAAGTTATGCAGTGGATTTGCACATCGTTAGGCGCGGCTCGAGGCCGGCCGTGCCACGCGTAAGGCCAAACGCGCAACACCTAGCAGGAAATCGGCCCCTGTGACCGGGCACACACCAGTGCACCAGTTTGCGAATGAGGACGTTTTCAGATAAAACTTAAACTTAGGGACTTTGTTTTTTCTGCTCTCATTTTTTACTTTTTGTCTTTTCTTCCTTCGCAACAGCGTCAGTGTAAAAACAGCCGCCTGCCTCCACCATCGTCGCTGGAGGAGGAGCTTAGAGTAAAGAGGAGAGGTGTTGAGCCGCTACAGCAACATCGCCGTTAGAGGAAGGAGAGGATGAACACCTTCCATTATCACGACAGTTCCCTCCTTTGTATTCGGCATTGTTGCAACAACACGAAGAAGATAAGATCGTTTTCTTCTTCTTCTTCTTTTCCCCATTATGTCGAAGCAAGGCAAGTTCTATTCATGTCTACCCTACCATTCCCTATTTACCCTGCCTTGCCATCGCCAGAGAGAAGCAGGGCCTGCCCTGCCCTGCCCTACCATCGCCAAAAAAAAAGACAAAAACAAAAAGGCAAGTTTTGTCCGTGTCTGCCTTGGCCTGCCATTGCCAGAGAGAAGCAGGGCAAGCTCTGTCCTGCTTGTCTGTCCTACCATGACCAGACAAAAGAAAGGCAAGCTCTATATGGTGGGACTCCCAAATCTTGAAGCTAATGTTTCAAACGAAACCCATGAAAAAGTCCTTCCGACAATCACTAATGTAATATTTTTGAAGCTCCCTTCCTCGACTCAAATTACAATGGAAGAGTGTCTAATGGATCAAAAAAAGGGATTGAAATTGTCTTACAAAGTTGAAAAGTGCAAGGAAACCTATGTTGCAAAGTGGATATTAAATGCACTCTTGAAGAAGGTGCATGAGCCATTGTTGAAAATGGCAACCCTAGGCACCTTTGAACTTGTGAAGGGGGCTCCCAATGTCAAAATCATTTGATAATAATGAATGTTTGTGTCTTGAATGATGCTCAATCGATTTTGAGACGAAATGAGCAAAAGGTAACTATTTGTGCACGAGCAAGAGTTTGCATTAAAATGGGATCGCCTAGAGGAAAACAACACAAAGGCAAGAAGAGATCATTAAACCACCTTTGGTAAAATTTGCTTCAAAAATTCCTATTGAAGATTTTGAAATTTTTGAATTGAAGCATGGGATACATCCCTTGAAATGAGAATCTCATGAGATAAAAGCAATGAAAAACTTGGTGACACCATCCTAAAGTGCAAGTCATCTTATGTGAGGAGGGCAAATAAAGGTGGGCATGTCCACCTTTTGAGAATAGGAATTTAGCAAGTCCACTCAATTTGAGGATATGCCAACAATCCTTCATTTCCATGCATTAGAGACCATCCATAGATGTAATCTATTTTCAAACTCTTCCACTATTTTAATTTCAATTGTTCAATTATAATTTGAAATTATTTTTTACAAAATGTGTAAATTTTTATTTAGGTTGCCTGGAATTATGAAGGGCTAATTTGTGCTAATTTGTGACTGATGTAGTTCGTCTTATTATAGAACATGGTCAAATGTACACCCACCATCATGCAACTTTAATGAAGAAAGTGATCAAAAGCTTATTGCTAAGTTCATGGTTTTAATGATGATGGTCATTGAATAACTTTTTGAATGTAGACGTGTATTTTTATAACTTTTTGAACATTTTTTGTACAAATTGATGTGGATTATTAGATTTTATATTTTGGATTTTTCATGATTTTTTTTGCAATTTTGAATGTAATGTTTCATAAGCCATATTGAAAAATCATTTTGAATCACCTTATTTTCTAATGCAATATTTTAATGCTTTAACCCTAATATACATATTTAAAATAATAAACCCATAATATTTCCACAAACACCATAAACCCACTAATACTAAACATGCAATAAGGTTTTTTTTTAAAAATTTTAATTACATATCATTAGCAAAATACATATTAGATTTTTCCTATTCAATTGGAATAGTCTCATGGGGATTCAAAGCACACATTGGATTTTTCTCTTCTTTTACAATAGTCGGATGGGGTTCCAAACCCACATTAGATTTTTCCTCTTCAATTGCAATACTCGCATGGGTTCAAAACACACATTGAATTTTTCCTCTTCATTTGCAATACCCACATAATGATCATATAAACCTATGTGTGTTACATACATTCAAGAATTTTAATATGGTGGATGTAAGTATTGCATTTTTGAATGGGGATTCGTTTAAAGGGGCCTTGACCAATAAACAATTTTTTTTAGCAAACCTTATATGTGCAAATATTGTATATCTTATATATATATATATATGGGGTTTAAGGTAGAAGGTTTTAGGGTTAAAATTTTGGGGTTTAAGTAGAAGGTTTAGGTTTTATATCTTAAGGTTTAAGCTTTACAATTAGATTTTCGAGTGAAGTTCTAGGTTCTAGGTTTAAGGATTACAAATAATTACATGTAGTGATTAAGTCTTAAACTAGTTGTAATCCATAAAATTATATTTAATTCTAAATTACTTAAAATTAAAAGTTACATAGTAATAACATATCTATATTAAACAATTTCAATACGGTAACAAAAAAAACTATTTAGAATCAAAAGATAATAAACTTTGTCATTTATGTTGACCAATGGTGCAAGGGTAAATGATTTGAATCTTCTTTAAAAAGGTGAAAAGTTCAAATCTTCATATTTACAACCCATGTGTCACTTAGGCTACCCAGGTTAGGTGGCCTACCTACCTAGGTTACATAATTTATGTAGTGACATGTGTCAACTGTTCATTGGATGAAAAATAATGAAAAATATATTTTTGTTATTATTATTTTATTTTATTTAACATAATTTTTTATCTTTATTAAAATATTATTATATTAATAAAATTAATAATTATACTAAAATAATAGATTTTAATAGTCATTAGTAATTTTTTTATCAATATAAAGTTACATGAATATTTTATTTTATAAAATAATGTTACTTTTTCATATTTATCCATTTGTTAATAGTTGTATGTATTAAAATAATATTATATAATATCTTTAGTAACTATGTTGAACTAATTATAACACATAATATTAAATAATGATACTATTATAATTAAAACAAGCAAATCAAATTGTTAAATATAAGCCTACACTCTTTATGAACTTGATTACAACATGCATTAAATGTGCCAAAATTGAGGTGCAATTTCGTATTCCATGGACATCTACACTTGGTTTGAAATACTTCCATTAGAGCATTCTTTGATCACTTAATGCAATACCGTAATGGGGGGATTTCACATGGGTTGGTTTTTCAAAAATGTGTGTTATACCTTCATAAAACCATAAAACATAATTTTTCAAACCAATGCATTTACTAGTTCATTGTGCCCCCAATTTGTTTTCGTCTTAGGAATAAGAACATAGATCTAAATTTTGATGTGAATTAGAACATTGCACTTGATTAGATATCTATGTGGATGTTGGTCCAACATTCAAAGGACAATCTACCTTTAAAGTTCCACATTCCAAATGGGCTATGGCTATTGTAGTTAATTTCTTTTGTTTGAAGGGGTCAGGGGTTTGTGTAGTGGGTTTTGTGAATATTAACAAAGTGCATGTGTTATTTACAACATGTTTTTGTAGGAGGTACCAAGTAGCTCAAAGTTGGAGGAGGATTGAACGTGCTGAATTTGCATAAATAGTAGCAAGGAGGCATAGGAAAGTGGTTTATCCATATCACTTAGTTGAATTACCGCCATTTGAGGTTTGGTTTGCTAGTGCCATTTTGATAGTTAAGGCAACATGTGAGGAGGTTGAGGATGATGCCATTTCAATGAAAACAAACCATTGAAAATGGCCATAGGCTATCAATCCATGTGGGCATTTGGAAACCACTTGTGAATGGCTAAAAGAGCTCATTACAATCCTTTGATCCCATGCGTTTGAGATGCATAGATAGGTAATTGGCAATTGATATATACTTGGTTCAAGTAATTGGTACTCAACACAACTAATCAATATTTGGTCATTGGTAGTTGGTCATTGGTAATTGATGGTCATGAAATTTCTATCGCTTGTGTAACCACTAATTGATAAAACTATGAGATTGGTTTTTAAAAAATCTTTGATTGTAAAGAGATGTAGCATTGAAGAGAGCTTAAGAAAAAATGATTTTGGTAACAAAGTTACTACCAAAATGCTAAATGCATAGGTGGTGGTTCTAATGAGGGAATAGGTGCAACAAAAAAATTGGTGTAGGTTCCTCACGAATCATGAGATTGCATTGCACTGATTGAAGCTCTAGAGTAAAGAAGATTAATATACATCCATGGTACAAATTGAATATGGAAAGAAATTTTTTTATAAGAAAAAGTGACACTAAATTTGGCATCAAGTGGTTACATCACATGATGCACTTGATGCATGCGAACTACATGAATATTCAATGTAAAATTGATTGCCACAAATGTTGTTAGATTACATATAGCATGTATGAAAGATATGCAAGATCTAACGATGTTGGTAAAAAAATTGATTCAAAATAAATGGGTTGAACTATCAATTGCGTGGTGATGCACCTTGTTGAGGAATGTCCTCAAGGTTTCACAACCTAATAATGGAACAAAACTTGTTAATTAGACACAAATAATGGTACATAAGGTGTTTTTGATATTGATGTGTTTGAACCCTAAACCAATAATTCATTCAAAATAAAAATTTAAACTAACTAACAAATATACTAGCTAGTTAGTAACTAACCAATTAACATTTTTGTAAACATAAACAATTAACACTTGTAAAAATGAAAATAGAAAATTCTAAATAAGTCCAATTAACAACAAATCTTCACATATTGCATTTGTTGACATCACAATGAAAGGATAATTTCAAACATGTATTATATATATATGCAACTAAAACTCAAATATTTTCATTAGGTGTACAACAAGAACCCTCTTTTCCTTTAACCATTTGATTAGTGAAAATGGTCCACCTTTAACAATTTATATGAGCAAACCAAAATACATTTTTTGGGGTTCAAGCTATAATATAATACATTATTACCAAGTAAAAGTATACAACTTTGAAAATGGCACAACTAACGCATCCAATGGTTTCTAGCTCATTGGTGGTAGATTCAATGGGGCAATCCACCAAATGTTGCAAACCTTTGTCAATTCTTAAATATCTTGGATAATTGCATCACATAATACTTGATATTAAAGCCTCCTTATGCTCATCTCAAACCTAAACCTATTTACAAATAGGTGAGAAAGGTTGCACCACATAAGTTCCAAAAAAACCCCTAAGGTTTGCCTAAATTAAGCCTAAGTTTAATAATCTTTCTCATAAAAAATAAATTAAAATTAGAATTATATATATATACTCGAATTAATAATAAATTTCGAGTTTCATCCTTTTATGCATTTGAACAAAAAATATTTTAAAGTTGGAATATCATAGCAAAAATGCAAACGCACACATTTAGCAATATCATTGTTTTCTTATTAAAAGCACTCTCTGATTGGCTTGCCAAATCCAACGTATTTAAACTCATAATGTGAAACTCTTGCAATGTTCTCTAGGTTGAAAAATAAAAATCAACATATATCAATAATATTACATTTGTAGAAGAGGTAATTTTTCTTTGGGTTGAGCAAACACAAGAAATAAAGTATGAATTGCTAGATTTCTTTGATCTTTGGCACCCCACATGAAATTCTAAGGTGTGATAGTACCATTATTTTAGAACTAATTGAAAAATTATTGTGATAAATATTTACTTGGTTGAAAGTGGGTTATCAATCTAGTCAATTTTGCCTACATGTTCCCAACCCTTTTTTGGAAGTGCATTATTCAAAACAACAAAAATATTAAATTTCTAACTAATTTCTTGCAAAAAAAACCTCCAAGTTCATTATGTACATTTGAACTATTCTTGCAAAAAATTGATGCGATGATAACGTGTTTCATGAGGTATACCATGATCCATCACTTGGAAACCAAAAGAAAAAACATTTGAACCCCAAGCATACAATTGGACCTTATAGGTTTTTTTCAAGTACAAAATTACAAATCACATGTTGCCTCTTAGCTAAAATTTATGAAAAATTACCTTCACTTAAATCCAAGCAAAAGTTCATAAATGGTGTATGTCACAAATGTAACAACAACCGCTATTGTAAAAACAATTAGGCCTAGACCATTTTTGTTCTTTTGAATAAAGTATGTGAAATAATATGATGTGCAAAACAATAAAGCTAAAATAATGATAAAAATGTATTTATTTTAATAAAAAATAAATTCAAATGCATATGTTTCACATGTTGCAACGAGGTTGGATTGATGTGAATTTCCTTTTTAGGGGTGTACATCTAGAGCATCTTGTAACTAAATTATCATGATTAGAATCTATCATGATTGTTCACATTTTTGTTTTGCCACAATTAAATATTTGATTAAAAATAATGAGATTTTTAAAAAATTATGGCAAATATTAACCTTAAAAGTATGGAGGTTGAATTCTAATTATGGTATGTTAGTCACTCAACTCAAACATATCCCATTTGGTAATATATGGCTGCAAAACATTTAAATAAATGGTAGTAAGAACCAAAGTGACTTCTCTTTTTTTTATTAATCCCCACACTTGCAAAAACCATAACATCCCAACTAATTGATATAAATTGAATCATAAAGTAGTTGAATTTGGTAACAACAATTTGCAAAGGAATTATTTTTCTTTACAATATCAAAATTTTACATCCATCTTGATCTTTTGGTTGCATTTTTATAATAAACTAGGGCGGATACTTATGAGTATTATAGGGTTGGGACATGTTGAATGAAAAAATAATGTAGAGTTAAGTGATTTGCCAACTACAATTTAGTAAGCCATTATTTTTTATACAAAAATATTAGCAAGAGTGCAATGTATCCAACAAACGTTCATTAGGTTTGAAATAAATTTCATTTTTTTTTTTGTTATTCATTTAAGAGGGAGGAAAGAGTTTTGACATATCTAAACATTGGACCCAATTATACAAGCACAATAAGCCATGGCACCACCCTTAAAAAAAAAAAATCAAAATGCAACGAACATACACCTATCATTAAACACTTTTCGATATTTTCTTCATTCCTTAACCAAATTGAGCAATTTTTGTTTCATTGGATGTGCAAACTAGAGGGCTATAAATTGTTCTTTTAGAGTTACAAGTAAAGAAGCAACGCAAAAAACTTAGGAAAAGGATGAGTGATAGTTTGTTACAATTTTTTTGAAAAAAAAAGCTCTAAACCTCTCTTTGGTTTCAACCCCATATCTTCTTATTTTAAATCCATTTTGAGTGATTTAAAACCATGATGGGCGCACCAAGGCTTTACCAAAATAAAATAAAATTGTGTTTAAAAAGAAAAAAATTGCAACAATCTAAGGTTTTAAGCTTGAAATCTTAATTTGTTTTAATTCATTCATCACCAAACATTGAACCCTTGTACACCAAACAACTCATATCTTCCCCCAATAAACTTGAGATCCAAATTATGAAAACCAACTATTATCACATTTGTGAGAACCATCCTATTTGAAAACTAGCTTGATTATTTTTTAAAAATTAAAAAAATATGGTACCCTAATTAGTTTTCATAAGTTTAAATTTTTTTAAAAAATAAATTGGGTTGGTTCTTTCGAGTGTTAGGAAGGACAAGAACTCACAATTTTCATTAAAACAAAAGAATCCCCCAACACGGGTTTGTACATCATGTAGTTTGTAGAAGTTTGATTTGTGATGAAAAGGAGTGAGAAGTGTGCTAAGGGATGCTTGGTGTACATGTGTGATGAGTGATGGGCGGGGACATTTTTTAGCTCATTGACCAATGACTTTTTCCCATTTCCTTCATTTCATATTTTTATTTTTATTTGAGAAAGTATAAGTTGAAGGCATAGCATGATATTTTTCCCAAATTTTTAATATAAAAAATTGACAAAATTTCCAAAAATTAGCAAAATTAGTTGAATTGGGCCTACATAGGCTCAATTTTGCCAAACATAGTCGAATTAAAACCAACCCCACTTTTCAAGAATGTCCTCGTCGTTAGATGTTAACCCAACACACGATCGTATCTCATGAAAATTCTGATCCTCAAAAGGGATGGTTATGTTTGGTAACAAGCTTGAGCCTGTTATTTACAATTAATAAAATTTTAATATTTTACAAGAAGGGAGTATTTTTTAAAAAAAAAAATGAAGCTAGTGTGCTTGAAAGTTTTTTTCATAATTTTTTGACATGGCACGTAGGTGTTTTTCAAAATTTTCAATAAATTGAAAAATAATTAATTTGTGCCTAACCAATGTAGGTACTATGGTAATAATATCAATGTCCTACTAAGCAATGTGATGATAATAATAATATTTTTGGTATTTGATGGGTGCCCATCAAATATCATGGGAAAAAAAGGAAAAAAATGAAACATGGCATTTAGAAAAAATGGAACACTCATTTTTTATTTTAGAAAATAGAACACCCACAAAGATGAGCATTTTGTTTTTAAAAATGCCCCCATGATTTCTTATGTTCTATATAACATGACTTGCAAATGCACTAGAATTTTTTGTCTACTTTTTTATGAGATTCATTAGATTTGGTATGCCCAATTATTATTATTTTTATGGGCAACATTTTGCAAATTGGTGATTTTAGTTTTAGAAAATTATGATTTTTATTTTCCTTTTGGTTCTCCAAATCCAAAAATTTGAAAATTTGCCAGATTAAATGTTAGGTTCTAGTAGATAGCTAACAACACAAAAGGATGCACTTAAATGCTTTTCCTTATATATATATATATATATATATATATTGCTAAATTGTCGTATGGATGATCACCACTATGGCTACATCACAAATTGCTTTCACTAAAATCTTGAATATGATGGAAAAACACAATGTAATTTTTAAAAAAAATTCCAAGTTTCTCTATAAGAAAACCTTTCACAAAATAACTAAATTTCACCTCCGAAAAATCATTGAACACACCCTATGACAAACATCTTTCCAAGATTTACCCATTCCAATTACCATGTTTGACTAGCTTTCATTCAAAAATTCATGAATAATTAGCATATCAAAGCATCCCAACAAAAAATTTCAACATTCATAAAATCTCCACACAACCCATTGGTAATAATTGATTAATAATAACATTTTACAATACATAAAAAATGTGGACCAAGCTAATAATGCACCTTTACATAACTTGTGAACAATGTTTTCTTTTCTAACAAATTTTGTTATTTTTTCAACAAAAAGTTTGGGAAACTTTGTGAATTATTTTTCTAATGTAATTCTCGTTTTGTCTAATTTTTGGGAAAAAATCACCAAATTTTTAATATAAAAATTTGAAAAGAAAAATAAAAAGAACAAGATTTTTCTTTAAAAAAAAAAAAACATTGCACATGACTTACTAGAACCCTATGGTTGAGAAAAAAACTTTGGATTAATCCAAGGTTATATAAAGTCGATTCAATTTTTTTGTTATTAAATATAACTCATACTTTCTTTAAAATATTCAAATATTATGATTCCACTTGCATTAGCTCCTATTTTCATTATTATCTAGTTATTATTTAATTGATCAATCACAAGTGCAACTATATCTATTCAAAAAATTACAAATTTTCATATAATTTGTGTTTGGTGAACAACCAAATAGAACGTGAAATTGTGTTGAAAGATTTGTGTTAGCAATTAAATCCACACATTTGATTGTTTGTAATATATTTGAATTTTAATATAAGGACAAAAAAAAATTGTATGTTTACCATTGTTGGGACTCACCATGATGCATTAAATTTTATGATGTGTTAAATTATTTGGGCTTCATGTTGTGTTGTGCATTATCAATGATGATCAATTGATGAAAACAATTTGATTTTGTGAAAATTAAATTCTATTCGAATAAAATATTGAATGACATTGCACAAAACCTTGAATTGAATTTAGATTTAAATTGAATTGAGTTGATTTGAATTGAATTTCAATTCAACTAAATTTGATAGAAAAATTGGATCAAGATTGGATTGGATTGAATTGAATTCAAATTCAATTGAAAAGAAATGGAATGCAAATTAGTGGAGAAAATATTTTAAATTTATTTTATTGGTTAAAAATAAATTCCAAACAAGTTTATATGTATACACTTGGGACCATAATATGTATACATATAATGTATGCATGCATGTATATATGTATGGATGTATGCATGTGTGTATGTATGTATGTAGGGTCACTAGGGTCATCGAGTGTATAATACGTGTGTAGGTACCTACTTTATACTCCTACCCCTATTCTAGCTAAATGTGAATAGGGTTTAGGTAGGTACGTGTGGACGGGGTTTTGTTTTCACGAGGAAGAGCTCGAGAACGAGATTTAGGGTTTGGTGGATCGGAGCGCGCACTCGAAGAGGAGAATTTCGTGATCGAGTGATCGAAGGAGCCAGCGAGCGAGCGGGCGAGGACAACATTAACAACTGTAGCAGCGACTTATTGGCCATGGCGTCGCTGATGAGGCAGTTGCAGAGCAAGGCTGCAGTGGCCACGGAGTTGGCGGCCAAGCATGGATCCACTTTCTACAAGCGGCTGTTGGAGGAGAACAAGCAGTACATCCAGCAGGAGCCCACCGTGCAAAAATGCCAGGAGCTTTCCAAGCAGCTTTTCTACACTCGTCTTGCCAGGTTCCTTTTCTTGTTATTTACATGTGTGTGCATTTGTGTGCATGTGTGTGTTTGCCAGTTGAGGAGCATCAAGCCATTAGTAGTATTAACCCTAGCTTAGTGATTGAGAGGTTCTTGACGTCGTTACTAAGAGGATCTTGAGTTCACACTCGAAGTCCGGAAGCTATCTGCACCCCCCCGTCCCCCCTCCTCGTTTTTCGCCCCCCTCCAAAACTTGGCCAGCGTCTTGGTCCCTAATTCTTAGATTCATTGCATCACGTAGCATATCTGGATGGTGAATGCCAAGAGTTTTTCCAAGGTGTGTTGACTAGACTTTCCAGCTTCTGGCCAAGAGTTCTATGATCCCTGTGCTTGGCTTCGATGAGGGGGTTTATGACAATTTGTTGAGAATGCCTGCCTGGAGTTTCTCATCTGTTGGTGGGTGAGAAGAAAGCAGAGCTGGTCTATTTGGCATGACCTAATTCCCCACTGTTTGTGCAGCATACTTCAGTAACTCCTTGAGTAATTAGTGCATGTCTGCAGCTGAGGATTAGCTGCCCAACATCTCATGCTGCATATGCAGCAATTCATTTTGCTTCACTAGCAGTAGGTGTATGATCAATGGTTATCTTCAAAAGCTTTTTGGGCAACTAGTTCATGTTAGGTTATGGGTGAATCTAGGTTTCTGATGACAGATTGGGTGTTGGGCTGCTGCAGTTTGCCAGGGAGGTACGATGCACTATGGAAGGAAATTGACTATGTGAAACAAAAGATTTTTGCAAGGAATGACCTCAAGCTAGAAGAGCTTGGTATTGCAGCTTTGTTTTTGGGAGAATGCTATGCTTGGTTTTGTGTTGGGGAGATTGTGGGTCGAGGTGGCACTCTCACAGGTTACAAGGTTTAGTTTCTGCTAGTTGTCCTTTGCAGTCAATAGATGTTAGAGGTCAAAAGTCCTGGTTCCAGCAGTTGGTTTGCAGTCTTCAGGAATAATACTCTTATGCACCAGGTGCAATCTACTCAAACGTGTCATAGATTGCTCTCCTGTGCAACCTTTTGAGGGAGTGTTTTAAGAGAGTTGACATTATAGCTGAATACTGCTAGTCAGAGCTCATATGATCTACCTGCACTTTGTCCTTTGCAACAGGTGGATGAGTAGTCAGTAAGAGATCTTTGCAGTATTGTAATGAAAGCACACAAAGATGGACTTGTGACACCCAATAGTCCAATGCTGATGATTATGTGTGATCCAGGTCTCCATGAAGAGTGTGGATGTCCTCAGGAAATGATTGCTGATTGTTGAGGGAGTTCTTACATGTAGATCTGTTGTGTCAGTGCACCTTTTAGTTCTCTCAAACCAGTTGATTGGAATCTGCAGAGCTAGTCTAGTTTTACATGCAACCTTGATGGGTCTTGTGGAGTTCAAGCACCAAACCAAAATATCTGGAAAAGTCTTTCTCAGATTCTTATCCCCAAAGTGGTGTTGGACTCACAGTTTCTAGCTGTAATGAAACCTCCAAAGAACTTGGGTGCTGCCAACAGACATCTTAAAGAGTCACACCTCTTCTTATCTAGATTAGGTTAAAGTTTTGCAGGTCCTTAGTATGAGACATTCTTTGGGTACTGATGTTGACTCAGGATGAACACAGTCCTTTTGTTAAAGTGAGAGGATTGGGAGCTCAGGAGAATTGTACAGAGTTCACCTTCAAGAAATCGAAATTCTTCACAGAATATTTCCTGTACATATGTACTGCTGTGAGGTGGTAGCATTTTGTTCATTCATTAGTTTATGTAATACTTTCTTCAGTTTCTCCAGGCTGAAGGATGACCGCCTACACTCTTGCTATGGTGCATCCTGTTGACTTCAACCATAAGGCTTTCATCTTCACAATTTTGAACTGTTGATTTTCTTCTGTTATGGTTACTGTACTTTCTGTATACACACACTCAGCCGAAGACTGTAGATTTGTCGGCTTTGGAATCTTGGGTGAAATGAAATAGAGGCTCTGGCCCAAAGAACTCCTCTTTGTCATTATGTGGGCTTGTCTATCTGATCTCTACCAACATATCTACAAGCTGAGTTAAGTTCCTTCAAGATGTTCAGGAATGTATTCCAGTCAGGCTTCCTCTCAATTCTGTATAGCATTGAGTGAGTTCATCTTCACTTTTCTTGGCCTTCCAAATCCTTGATACTTGATAAAAATTGTTTCTTTTCAAGCTCTTAGTAAAGAATTTTACTCAATGTGAACTGGGAAATGAGAATGTTTGGGCCATGTCATTTGCAATTTTTCTTGAATGTGTATATGTCCCTGTGGACCATATCTGTCTATCTTCTTTCGCAGGTTGAACGGCATTACATCATCAGTGTGATGACTGCCAGAAACTAAGAAAAGATGTGTACCCTGGGTTCTGGTGGATTCTATTAGCTGAGAGAGTTGTTCAAGTGTTTGACCAAATGGTGTTGACTGTTCTCTATTTGGGTGGTGGGGATCAGCAAGAAACCTCTGAAGATATGGAGCCAGCAAGGTAAGTCTTCTTTTAGACATTAGTATAAGATGGTCAATCCCACAAAATTTTTTTTTTTGGCATCGCTGTGGTTTCTCTTCATCAGGACTACCTGAAGGATAAGCTTATACATAGATAAAGTCTAGCACTGTAATGGCATTAGGCAGCAAAACCTTTTGGGGTAGTTTGTCATCTCCTGTTCATAAGGAGGTTTGCCTAACATTTTTTTTGCAATTTAATCTTCTGGATTAGGAGCTTGGGTTCACTTTCTTGGGTTTCCTCTGTGAGATTTTTGCTGCATAATTGGGTGTGACATCTGCTTGGCATACATGGATTATGAACTCAGTATTGTCTGGTCTTTTGGAACTCTGAAGTTGTTTATTGGTGTTAATGCACTGTGGAAATCTCAGTGGGTATGGCATTGTATGGTGCCAGTACTACAACATGGGCATGTCAAGAGTTGTCCTGATGAAGACGTACAGTCGAGTGTTGTGGAAGTCATGGGAAGAAATGTGGAGTCAAACTATATAACATGCCCTTGTGATCATGAGGAAGTGTTGGCAATTAATCTGCCAATTCTTGTCTTGCTCATCAAAAACATGAGGAAATACTTTGCATTTGAAATTCAGCTGTTGGATGACAAAAATATTATTCGTCGGCTTCGAGCTGACAACCGTCAGGTTTGGATCAGCCCTGATGTGTCCCTTGTAATGTTTGTTGACAAGGGGCTTGTACATTTCTTATTCATCTCCCAAGTGATGTTGACAGGAATCATGATTGAAGACATGGTCACATATTTTGGGGCAGCCAGGATCTTGAAGTGCATTACTATCCATACTTCGTTTATTGTAACACCCATTGGTCAACATGTTGGTCTAGATTGGCAAGTATGTTGAAATGTGATGCCTTAGAACTGCAAACAATTCACCAAGTTTTTCTGTCTGAGGGGCAGCTAGCAACGCGATTTGTCAACTATTTTCACTTCCCATTAAAATTGGATGTGGGGTGGAATCAACTTCAGCTGAATCTTGCGGATTTTACAAAGAAGGCATTTGGTACCAATTATGTGGAAACATTACGAGTGCAAATTCATGCAAATTGCCGCATTCGCCGCATCTACTTCACCGACCAACTTCATAAGGAGGAGGAGCTTCTTCCTGAGTACAAACTCTTCTTACCAATTCAAGTACGGGTCAGAGGTCCATTTGTTTTATTGGTTTCTTTCCTTGCCAAAAGGCTACTGGAAATATAAAGATGAGACTCCAAAGCATGGATATGCACAAATTTCTACATCAATTTTGAGGCTGGTACAGGGGGGTTATTTGTCCTTATATTTCATCAGTGGGCAGCTTTTCTAACAAGTGCAAGTTCATGGCAGGATTGGCTACGGAATTCGGTGGCAAGTCCCAGCAAGAACTTCTACATGCAATGGCCTTATGGCAAGATCCAGATATTCAAAGATTCATTCTATGGTATGTGCGGAAAACTTGAGTCTCTTCGCTTGGATGGTGTTCCTGCAATTCGGCGTCGCTGTCCCAAGAGTTGTATTGCTTGTCCTTCTTGATTACACTCAAATGGGTGGTGTGCTGATGTTCTCATGGGTGGCTTTTGATGACCTTTCTCAAGTACCTTCAGCTCAATGGTTGTTTTTGGGCACAAATTTTCACATGTTTTTGACCTGAAAGATATGATTCGCACAAAGACAAAGGATTTGGGTGGGAAAAATGGCCTTAATTCATCAGATTTCGATTTTTAAAATTGAAAACCAGCCAGATTTCTACAACAGGTTCCAGTAGGTAGCCCAAATATAGAAGGATTATTAAAAATTTTAAACTTTCACATCTGGTATATAGCCAAATTTGGCTAAATCTTCTGTATGATCACCAGTTTGGCTGTGTCACAAAATTGAAAAACAAAACCCTGGTACAGCAATCTTTTGTGCTTTGACCTGCTCTATCCATGAAGAGACAAAAAAGGCTTTTTTGTCATGACAAAGTTTGTGTCCACTACCACAGCTTGAAGTCCAGATTTGACAAAGTTTGTGTCCACTACCACAGATCTGAAGCCTCCAGCGAGGTCTACATCCCTTGCCCAAAAAAATCAATTCATTTTGCACAAAACTGTCGAAATTCTCTAAGGCCCACAGTTTGAATCAGGAGTTACCAACTCTGTAATCCATGGTTTCAACTGATTGAGTTTTTCTTGGTAGCATCAAGCATGCACATGATGATGACATTTGACTATAGAACCATATGGTTTCTCTACTCACAAAATTCAAATCACATTTTGACTCACACCACACATGTGCAGCCTACCCTTCTCATTGAGGCCTAGAGCAGACTTAACACCCTTCCCAGGAGAAATGACAGCTCTGTCCAGTCCTGTTATGGGTGCTGCAGCATCAACAAATCTTCCATGATCTCCCAGAGCTCCAATTGCCCCAAGAAGGGTGAAAAGGATGAAGAACAGCAAGAGTGGCTTTGCATGGTTCAGTGGAATCCCTGTTTCAATGTCAAACTGGACTTGGGTACCCTTTCCTGTGAGAGCTTCCCCCAAAATAGAAGCCCATGATGCAAACAAAACCAACCAGTCAGATGACAGATGTGCAGTGCACAAATGCTGTAAGCAAAAGGTAATTGTTTCCACTTGTCTAAAAACAAACAAACAGCACGAGGAACAATCTTTAGAGGCACACTAGAGAACAAGTCTCACAGAGAGAGAGAGAGAGAGAGAGAGAGAGAATCGGAAATGTACCGCAAAGCCGAACATGGCAACTCGGCCCACGAAGAGTTCGTTTGCCTTGGTGAATCCGATTCCTCCAGAAGTTCCAAAAATGCCGTGGACAGTCGCCTCCTTCACTACCTGCATGAGCGGAACCAAGTTCACGACTTCAATTGGAAGTAACGCGGAGCAGAACTCCGTGCGGAAAACACGACAAGCAGAAGAAGAACAACAACAACAACAACAACCAGAACAAGAACAAGAACAAGAACAAAACAAGGGAGAAGAAAATGTGCGCGATGAAGTACCTTTCCAGTTGTGGTCTTAGGCTTGGAAGCAGGTTTAGAGCCAAACAAGGCAAAAGTCTGGATGACGCCCACGTCCCTTAATCTCACGCACCCGATGACATGAATCCCCGCAGCAGCGGCAGCAGCAGAAGAGGAAATAAACATGGAGGAAGCATGCTCTCACAGACACCAGCTTCTTGGACTCCGCTGCAGCAATTGTGGCAGACACCGAGGCAGGAACGCCACGACAAATGAGCGCTGCTTGTGCCATGCTCAGGGAAGACAGACAGACAGACAGAGGGACCGACAGAATTCTTTGAAAAAAATTTAGAAACACCAAAACGTAAAGCACTGCCCTGGATTTTTCCTTTGTATTTTCAGCTCCCTTACCTGCCTGAAGAAACCTGTTTTCAGGAAGCGGGATCTTCTGCGGTGGAACGGAGCAGCCACCCTCTCACTATTTCTAAAAAGTGAAAAAAATCCCAGCTCTGCTTTAAGGGGGAAAAGGACCTGAGTACAGGCCCTTCCTGATTTGAGATCTATGCCCGAGGCTGGTAGGACTCAGGCCCTTCCCCTATATGAAAAGACCGCGAGAGAGAGACACACACAGAAAGAGAGAAAGATGAGCGCTATAGAAAAGAAACTCTAAAACTCACTTCGTCAAGAGGCTTTTTTAGGAGTGAGATTCACAGCTCCACTTCTTCTTCATGGACGACGCTGAAAGAAAACTGATCAGTTTTCGGGTCATAATTTCCATGCAGGTAATGAGGAGGCTCCACATGCACTTATCAGGGTCCAGTTGTTTTCATTTGGCGTTTAGGGGGAAGGGAAGGGGGGATTTTTTTTTCTATTCACAATGTGTTGCCAAGATGTTCCCAATAGCACCACACTTTTGTCTCATTTGCTTTTTGCAAAGGTGGAGAAGGGGGATATGATGATCATTTGACAATTATGAAGGAGGTGAAATGATACACTAGGACTCACCCTTCATCAATGGATGTTTTGTTTAGAACAAAATGTTTGTACGCTTAACTCTATAATTTGAAAATTTTGGAAGTTCCTTGACAATAATTCCAACGTAACATGTCAATGAGTGTAGTCATAATGATATGAATTGTTTCACAAAAGTGTCAAACACTCACCTTCAATATGAATAGCAGTGCCAAGCTGCCAGGATTATGCACAAACTTCATCAGCTCTGACAGTGTGTGTAGACAAGTATACAATCAGCTCACAATCTGGGCAAACCATCTTCCAAAATCTTCACCCTGAGCCTTTGTCGCATTTCTGAAAGCAAGGGGAAGATTCGGTCATGATGGTGGCTAGCACCCAAGACAGATAGCTTATCAAGTAAGTCAAATGGTATCCTCAGTCATCTGCAACAAGCTTGTGAGGGTCAGCTTGCAGGACATAGGATCAAAAGATATCCACCTGCTTTCTTCTATTGAACCATCTCTCAACCTTAGATGTATGTGACAAAGCTGCAGAAGGGGAATTGAACTTGTAAGGGGGATCTGCTGCCAATTCAATTCCATTTCCAGTTACATTGTTTAACATGACAACAGGATGCAAATCTGCTTGGTAACATCAACAATATTGTGAAGAAGCTAACTGCATCCTACTGCACAAAGATGCGAAGCCCAAAAGTCAACTGCTGCAGTACATAACAGCAAAAATGTGGCTGTCACTGTGCATCATGGCTACAACCAATGCCTCAGAACTGGGTCTAACTACATTTGCCACTTCCAATTGTGGCACGGTCAACTACCTAGCACTCACCTAGCACTCTTGTGGAGTTTGAACCCAAATATCCTTGGTACATAGCTCTGTGTTGGCTTAGCTGGTTTTACTTGAGGATAAGTCATCAAAAACAGATGCGGAAACGTTGTCCCAAAGTATGCGCCATCAATATCTGGACCTGTATTAAGAAAATCACAGGAAGAAAGGCTACATAGCAGTTGAGTTCCACACAAAACAGGAACATAATCCCATGACCAATATTCAATTACCTTCCACCAGGAAAGGCCCAAAACTCAGCTCCAGGCACTGCTCTGATGGTCCAGTGCCAATTTAGTACCTGGCTGTTCCAGGCCTCTCTGAACATCATCCCAAATGGTCTGTCAACTAAATACAGCGACTTTTATGAAACTGGGGCAAATGACAGCAGAGTAGAATCCCGTACTCTAAAAGAAATCCAACTAAGGTCAGGATTCCTCTTAGAATGATTGAAGTGCCACAATTCCAGGAATGCCAAGCTACTGCAGTGACAATTACAAACATGATGTCAAAGCATAATTAACAAATGTCCAAGAAAATGAGGGAACTGATAATTTCTGCAATGCACCCCAATTGATTGCCACATGACATGACAAAGCAGCAAACAGTCCATGTGAAAGAGGATACTGCCTTGGTACTTGGACCGGGGGTAATATATGTCTTCACACTTAGGACAGTAAATTTTCACAGTACTTGTCCTGGAGACATCAGACTGCCCCATAGGCAAACATGGCTGGCCAGAACAATATGTTCTGGGGCACCTGCCAAAGTCTACATTCTTGCACTTCTCTAACTGCAAACCAATCAGACCACAATCATGTAAGATAACCCTGCTGCAAAATATAACAAGGACATTCATATAACTGAATCAATTGTCGCTACTTTCAACTTCGATGCAAAAACTTCACACAACTATTTGGACATGACCCCATAGCAAATTGGCCTTCTGAGCTCTTCACAAGGACTGCATCTGACCTGCGACAACACAGAGATATGACATACCATGGCATTCATCCCTTTGCTAGTCAGGATGTATCGGACATGTATGAGTCCATATAGCATCTCAGCAGCAGACTCAACAATTTCATTTTGCTCCTCTGTAAATAAATCATCTGTGGTTACAGAGGGGCAGTATGTACATTAGAGACAACGAGAGTACACTAATTGGTTCTCTGAGAGAACTAACTCTTCTTAAGTCATCACAACCACTGCAGATAAAGTCAAACCCCTCTTTTTCTTCCATACCTCAGTATAAACACACTTCATAAACATGTGAAAGACTTCTAAACACTACCAACCTCCTGGACAATTGATGCTTGCCTATATGTCTAGACCATAAACACTACATTGTGTCTGCTGTTCACATCTCTCAAGCATGAAACTTTCAGTGTTCAATGGTCAATACCAAGAAGCTGCCATGAACATCTGCCTCCCTTATCATTTTCAGCAGCAGAATTGAAAGGGAGATGCAGTGATGTTCTCTTACCATTTGGAGACTCCACATCCAGAATGAGATCGAGTGCATAATCGTAGTAGGGAACCTGAGTGCTGAGACCACTGAGATTGAACTCATCATGAATGTACTCATCATCCACCTCACAGAAGAACTCATTGCCTCTCAAGCCACAGAACCAGGAAATCCATGAAGTGTCCTCTCCATCAGATCCACTCACATCTGACTCCTCCTCGCTGTCTGTGTCTGAATCCTCTGCAAAAACAAGTCTATAAACAGTGAAAAGAATCTTCACTACAGTTCAGATTGTTGATATGGTTAACAAAAATGAAATTGAAAATATGGCATCAGCATTTGACACTCAAAAGAGTTGGTAAATCTAGTCAAGTTTCAAAGCTCTTTTGCCTTATGATGAACCAGAATATGAATGACATTCACTGTCAGAACAAGAGCATTCCATTAGTCTCCAAGAAATGGAACATGAAGACTTGGCTGAGATGCATTTACATCTCACAAAATCCACTGTTCCAAACCCTAATATTCCAGGGTGACGAAACAATACTATATTGTCATCCTTGTTGCCAAACCCTAGAAAAGTTTGGTCTGTGGTCGGGAGGGAAGCGGTGAAGCGAGCATACTTCTCCGTGAATCCAAACAGACAGAGACTCAATCCAATCTTTCTCCAAACAAGAAACCAATAAAACCAAAACTTCAAAAAATCGCAATCATCATCATCATTTTGCATCATTTTGGAAATAACAATGAATCAAAGAGCCGGGAAAAAAATATGCGCACCATCATCAGGGTACGTGGAGTTGTCCATGGCGCCACGAAAGTGAAGTGCAGAGGCAGCAGGTGCTGCGGACGAAGGCACAGATGGCCGCTCCTTGTTCCGTCCGTTGTTCCCGTTTTGGAACACAGCGAAACCATTATCAACGGCACTGGTCCTGCGCCCCTTGCCGCTGTTGTTGAACATGTCCGCCCACTTCCCCTGCGCGATCGAAGTGCACAGAAGGCGCAGCACGAGAGCGCGCGCGCACACACACACACACTCTCGCGCTCTCTCTATCTCTCCTGTGGTGAATAGGGCTGATGTCAAAGGGATGGCACCTTAATGGAACCTTAAGGGGTGGAGAATAGGGCTGATGTCAAAGGGATGGCACCTTAATCGCACCTTAAGGGGTGGAGAATAGGGCTGATGTCAAAGGGATGGCACCTTAATGGCACCTTATGTGTAGGCTAAGGATCAAGAGTTCAAAGCTGTTTTGGGAATCGAGGGCCTACTACAACAAGGTGGAGGACTCAAATTCACAGAAAAGCCTTGTTTTGAAGTCCTTAACTTGTGTAAAGATCTTGTAGGATTTTAGATGGTTGTGACTCATTTGAGAAGCAAAGGAGGTGAGGTGAGGCCTCTTAGGCCTAAGGTTAAGGGACCTTCCTCTATTGAAATAGAAATTTAGCTTGGTGTAAGGTGCCTTAAACATGCACTCACGAAATTCTACTAGCTCCTTATGGGTTAAACCCTCCGGGTGTGGGCATTCCCAAAACATATGGGAGACAAGGAATAGGAGGGGAAGGTTCTTAAGGACCCTTCACACCTAGTGGCAAGTCTGTGTTTTCTCAAATGTTCATGAAGCTAGTTCACATATAAAATGTTATGTGATGTTTTTCAAAGGAGGGTAGTGTTATCTCGATGTTAAGCCAAAAGTTTGGTAATTTTATATCTTTCGAAATCTTAGATTTTGAGTGAAAAAAATCCAATGTTATGCAAAATGTCAAAAGAAAAGTTTATAAGTCTTTAGTAGTAATGTCAAGTTTTTTTTAAAACATTGGTCATTGTGAACACCATCGCCACAACAAACGATGTTACTTGTAAAAGATCTCCTCACCATTTCCATTCTAAAATCTTTTATTATGCGTTATCATATTGGCATTGTAACCATCATTGTCCACACACACAAACCTAATAACATAACAATTGTTCTAAAGAATACATAACTCCAAACCAAAACATAACTTCCTTACAACAATGTAAGAATCCAAGCCCAAAACATAAGATGAAAAACCAAAAGACCTTTCACAAAAAAAAATTAACATAACACAAAAATTGCCTTTGTATAAAAACATTATGTGTTCTAGAATCTCAAATCACCAAAAGTGTTTTGAGATCACACATCTTTGGATTATATCCCATACATTAAATATTTAAAATTGTGTTCACACTAGAACTGGCTTCACAATAACTTACCTTAGTTTACTTATGATAATTAGGATATAAACACACTCCTAACAATGGTCATGTGCTACCATATTAATGCCTTCAAATTCTTGGAACTTTGGACTAGATTTTGTGCATTGAAACACAATTTGTTGCTATAATGGAATTATATAGCATGGGTTGCTATTAATTACTACATGCAAACCTCTTTTGTAGATTCAAGAACAACAATATTACATATTTGTGGTTTCACATTTTTGGAACTCTTTGGAAAATTGAAATACATAGATGGTGACAAAACTTCTTTATTACAAAGGTCTTGAAAATTTTCACCTTCATTTGATACATCACTAGAATTGTCAAAGCTTGAAATTGTTGAGTTAAATTTGTCCATGCCTCTTGAATATACAAATGCAACTTTTGTTACATGTTTAGTCAACACTCCTTGTGTAGTAATGCTTCTTATGTCAATAGTGTAACTTATGTGATGCACTTGTGGCAATGTTTTTTGTGTGACCATGCAATGCAACTTTTGTTGTGCATGGAACTCTTGTCGCAAATGCAACTATATTGATTACGATTGGAAAGAAGGTATCAAGAATTTTAGATTAGTTACGTGTTTATATCCTAATTATTATAGGTAAAATAGGGTAAATTATTGTCGAACATGTTCTAGTGTGAATATAATTCTAAATATTTAGTTTATTTGATATAATCCCAAGATGTGTAATCTCAAATCACTTTGAGATTCTAGAACACATGATTTTCTATTTTGTAACTTTTGTGTGTTATGCCAAATTTTATTTTGCACATGGTGTTTTGATCCTTTCTTTGGACTTAAATTCTAACATTGTTACAAGTGAGTCATGTTTGATTCACCAAAAGTATGGTCTAGTTTTGATTAGTGTTATAGCTAGATTCAATTTTGTTTTTATGCATTGGGTTTGTAGTTATGTGTTTTGTATGAGGACTAGTTTGTTTGGGAGCTTTATTTAAATGCCATGTGGAATGTTGGTTTTGTTTTTGTTTATGGAGTTATAACTAGTAGAAGTTACAATCAAAGGGCATTTCATGGTAGATAAAAAAACTTGCACAAAGATTTTTGTGATTTTTGAATGATTTTTGGTTTAACATTATGTGAGGAGGTAAACCTAGTTGAATTTGGGTATCGGAAGCTTCAAGAAGTTGTGACATCAAGGAAACAAAAAAAATCTACAAGGAAAAGCTTTTTTTATCTTTGTCACAAGGCCTGTATCCCCTTGTTTTTTTCATTCCTTTTTTCTCTTTCGTTGCCATGGTTGTCTTCATGGTGGTCTTGCACCATAGCAATAGTAACAAAACACAAGATTTGGGGGAGGGGGACAGGATGGTGTGGGTTGTCAATGACATTTTTGATTCTATAACTAAACATTAAAAGTGTTTTTAATTATTTTCAAAATTCTATTTGGAATTAAATTGCATTCTTATTCAAAAACCCATTTTTAAAAATATGACATTGGATCGGGGTGATATCAATGCCATTAGGGTTTTTAAAAAAAGGTTATGTGTGTAAACATGTAGAAGTTTGGGAAACAAATTTTTGGAGGCAAAAGGTTTTAGATGTTAAAGGCTAATTTTCTATTTAATATTTGAAAATTCACATCTCACTTGTAGAAAGGCAAAATCACAAGTTATTTGCAATAGTGACTTCGTAAGGAAGAAGACTACCCACGTGGGGGATTTTTCCAATGTATGGGGTGGTGTGTAGCCACCATTTTTGTGCCAAACATTTGATAATCTTTAACTATACACTCCCTCATGACATGGAAAGGTTTGTTCCAACATTTGAAAAGGCCACATGCATATGGATGATTATCATGAATTCAAATGTGCCCATGCAATCATATTGAAAAGTGATGATTATATTGGTCACCCAACTATGTCTCTATTATTGGAATACCTATGGTCCCAACATCTAGTTCCATTTTAAAGTCTGATTACAACGACTTTTGGTAATGGCGTGAAGTGTCGAAGTGAATAGTTATTGGTAGTGAGACCATCGGAAGTGGTGGAGTCACTACAAGTGGTGGTACCAATCCTTCCACTAGAATGGATTCACTAGAAGTCTTTTGTTTGCATTTAATCTAGTTGTGGAATTATTTCAAAAATTGCAATGAAATTATTATGGGATTTAGATTGAAAAACTATGGAATTTGCAAAAGTTTTAGCAAAAGCCCCATGAAAGTTTACAAGAAGTAAGGTTGTCACAACATCCAAGCACCTTTCACAATGTGATGTGTTCATTTAGACATAGATGTAGCCCTCCATCATATCAAGATACTTTGTAATTTCTTTTAGTTTAAAAATATGTGTAAATTATAATTATTTTAAATATTCATTTAACAAATTCAAATGTATTTTTTGAAATTTTGAATTGAGTTACGTATTCCAATATTATTTAGGTAAATCTAATTTATTTCCTTTCATAATTTTATGGAATTTTATTTTTTATTTTTCCATTTCAAAGTGTACAACAATTAAGATGGTTTTGAATACTTATTTCATAAATTCATATGTAATATCTAAAATTTAATTATTTAGATAAAACATTTACTTTCACAATTACATTGAACTTTTTAATTTTTTTAGTTTCATAATGTGAAAAAAAAACATTTAATTCAAAAATTCATATATAATGTTTTAAATCTTTGGTTGGGTTATAATGTATAATTATTTAAGTAAAACTAATTTACTAGCATAATCACATTGAACTTTGTGATTTCTTTGAATTTCAAAATGTGAATAAAAAAAATTGTTTCAAAAATTGAAGCAATGTTTAATTTTTTTGCTTGGGTTACAAATTTTGAATATAACTATTTAGGTACATTGAGTTTATTTACTTTCATCATTGTCTTTGATTTTATAATATTTTTAATCCAAATTTTTAGACATTACATTAATTTATATATGTTCATTTGGGCCATATATTTATCAAACATAATTTTTTTAACAAAATATATTAAAAAATTACAACAAGACAAATTCACATGTGAAATGAAATTAAATATTTGTGTGTTTTCAATCATATATCAAGTTTTGTAATAAAATTACAAAAAAATTGAATTCAATGTTACAATGTTTTTTGTAGTAACAACAGATTTTACTTTAATTTTATAAATTTATTTTATTTTTATATTTTTAAAATTTCAAATTTAAATCACATGTACATTAGTTATTTTATATTTCGCAGTAAATTAAAATAATTTAAAACTTTTATTCTTCCATTTTACTCATCTCATTTTTTAATAAATAAATAAATTGATGGTTTAGTTTGGGGCTAGTTTAATTTGGTGATTTGTATTTGTTCAATTGATTCATCATAAATACTATTTTAATCATGGATTTTGAATAATTCAAGATTATCATGTACATTTAGTTGATGATTATGATTTATTTTCTATTATATTAATAAAATTATCACATTTTAAATCAATACTCAATTTTCTTATTATTAATTTTTCCCAAAATTTTCCCCTTTTAAATTATTTACTTATTTGAATAATTATGAATAACAATTGAAAACATGAGAACTATATTTTATTGTCATTTTTTTCATAATTTACTTTTAAATATGAAAACATAATGTTTTTTCTATTTTATTATTATACCTTATTAAAATGTAGCACTACAATTATGTGAGTCATAGTTTATGACTAATTTGAGTCATGTTAATTGTATGAGTCTACAAAGACAAGTCCAAGTAAGCACACACATTTCCATGTGTGCAATATTTTGTCCAATTTAATTATAATGCTAAATTTTTCAATCATAACATACATTGCCACTTTTGATGTTAGTCATGAGGAACACAATTAGTCACTTTGGACTCCTAGTTTAGTTTAGATCTTGACTATACAATCATTTTAGACATGATGCTAATATTATAAAAACTATGATTTTATAATAATAAATTTTCATAATTGCATAGTTATGACATTCTTGGTGCGAGAATGTTATGGAAGCCCAAAGAAGCAAGAATTTTAAAGAATTTTATAGAATTTTAATTGGTAAACAATGTAATTTGGTAAACATTCGCGGGTAAAGAATGTTATGACAAGGTGCTAAATGAAGAATTTTAAAAAATTTTAAGTTGCAAAATGAAGAATGTCATCACTAGGCATAATTGAAATCAAATTTTTGAAAAATAAATCAAATCAAGAACCAGATTCCATTTATGTATAGAATTGGAACCTTTTTAATTTATTGTATAAAACTAGAATGAGAGGTTCTTTATAAAAGTAAAAAATTACCCAACACTAGTTCCTATGTTCAGACCCATTACTTTCAAAATAGGAAGTGGGTGACAAGTACTTTTTGACTTACCTCTATCCTTTTAACACAATCTTCCTAGATTTGTAACAATCAAGAAGATCTTCATTTCATGAATACTTTAACTTCTTTTCACTCAATGAAAATAACAACAATATGGGCTTTCACTTTGGAACCAAATAAGAACTTCTTGTGATGTTTGAAAGTGGAACCAATAGTTGCTTCTTATTGGGTTCTTAAAGCGGAATGCCATTTTGTCATTCTTTTCATTGGGTGAGAGGAAGATACAAGTTATCAAAGGAGATTTCGAAACCATTTTCATTAGGTGAAAGGACAACTCAAGTTGTGGAGGGTTGTTTCAAATTGACCTTCCAATTTGGAACCCTAGATGAACTAAATTTTGTTACAATGGATCTTCAATTTCGGAAGTTCCTAATCCAAGTTAGGAATGCGTATTGTTCCCTAAATGTCAAGATAGACCATGTTGGTCTTCTTTCCCATGGGATTTCAAAATCCTCAACATTTACCTAGTAACTATTGAATTTTTCACCAAAACATTTGCTTAGATCTTTGCCATTCTTCAATGGGTATTGGTTTCCTTATAATTCAAGAACGAGGTGTAGCAATAGTAAGACCCAATTACATACTTTATGGGCTCCAAGGCATTCCTTCTGAAGAATGAATGCAACTTTATTTTGGTAAAATGTGGAGCATCTACTTCATAGTTGTTTAAATGGGACAACATTGCATCTTTGTTTAGTTGTTAAAAGAACACACACCTTGTACACATATCAACTTCAATTTACACAGATTGCATGAAATTATTTGAGCTGCATGTCCATAAATCACACATATAACATATTTCTGTTCAGAGTATTCCATGAGACTACTACTAGTATGATCATGGCAATCATCATTCATCTTAATTGGGTGTGCTTGTTTTTTGCAGCTTCACGCTTGAACATATCCATGAGGAAACCAAGCATGAAGTTTCTTCTGAACTGTGGTGAAACTCCTATTAATCTCTCACTGGAAGGATGAGACTGCAGTTCAAAAGAT
>Ga0209208_10001158_pt1 | contig 36755 bp, 33 predicted proteins | sample S1TSphfallax_3_FD_187694 | JGI IMG/M metagenome (GOLD analysis project Ga0209208, IMG submission 187694) | Host-associated microbial communities from peat moss isolated from Minnesota, USA - S1T2_Fd - Sphagnum fallax MG (SPAdes) (version 2) | ecosystem: Host-associated > Plants > Peat moss >...
CTGTTTCTCAACGCTTCGAAGCTCCTCTTGCAGCTTTTCCTTCTTGGCCATCAGCAATTGGAGCGTCTGCTGCGGATTGCTCGTTCTTTGCCCTGACATCTCAAACCCTCTCACGCTCTTGAACCCTGATTCCGTCCCGCGCAGCCATCAAAAAAGATACCGTCTTCGCGACTCCGCCATTCATTTCTGCGTGTACCTGAATGCTGCTACAAAGACATCAATGGCCATCACCTCCTCTTCTTCCCTCATTCCTTTCCTCTGCGCACAATATAAACCCTAAACCGATCATTTGAAAGGGTTAGAGCTAACAAGTTATTCTCTCCTCCTCAGCCCCTGCCTGCGTATGTGTCTATTACTAAACCGGAAGGATAAGCAAAATCGAGCATCTCTAGAAGCATAACCAAAATCAAGCATCGTCAACATTAATACTGTTCAACGGCCGGGTTCACGAGAGAGAAATGAAATAGATACCTTGCTTTGTATCAGAATTGGACTGCTATCTTCGCCCGATCCTCAAAGAGAGTTGCTCTACTGCGCACATGCAAGAAGATGCAGAGAAGCTCTTTCAAGAAAAAAGAAAAGATCTCATTGCACCACAAATCCTGAATCGCGCTTACAACACTTCCAACACGCACTTACAAACATTGCTAAATCACGAGCGCAAAACAACACTTTCTGAATCCCGAGAGCGCGAGGAAGGGAGTTTGAGTTGTTGCGTTGCGGCGAGGGAGCGTAGTGGCGAGCAGCATGTTTTTACTGGCGAAATTTCGCCAAAAAGAGAAATTAAAAATCAAAAATTCGAAAATGAAGTGTTTTTGAAGGTTTTCAATTCTCAGAAGTGAGAAAAATAAATAAATAATCGACAGATCCCTATATTTGGTTTCTAGTGTGTAGCCAAATATATATACGGATGATTAAAGGCTTTTACTTCACATTTGGTTTATAACCATATTTGGATAAATCTTCCTAAGGACCATCGCCAGTTTTCCAACATCTTTCTATGGATGGTCGCCACAAAAGAAAATTCCTTAAAAACACGCTGATGGCGAGGTTGCGATGTCCTGAAGGAAAACTCGAACCCGTTTCAGATGGTCATGGATACAAAAAGATGTTGGCCGTCTATTCACCAATTTTGAAATCTAAAAATGCCATGTCATCTTGTCATCTCAATTGCGCCTTCAAATTTGGAACCCATTCATAGCTGTATTCACACTAGGAGTTAACTTAGTAGGGATAGTTCTATTCCATTTAAGCCTCTCTTGATTTGGGAGCTATATTGACCCAAACATAAGAAGTAAATTAACTCCTGCGCTGTTCACACCAAGGGGATAGATTAAATAGGTAGTGTGCTGGGTTTAATTTAATCTTACCTTGAACCGTTCACATTAAGAGGTTTTCCAAACTACACCAAAAAAGTTTGGGCAGCTTGGGGAAACTTAGGAATTTTTTTCATGCTGCTCAGAAAAATTGGGCACTCTGGAAAATTCTCGAGAAATGTTTTCCAGGATCCTTGGATGGGCAGTTTGGGATTTTTAATTCTGTCTGGTGATTCTGGGCAGATTAGATAGGTTTAAGAAATTGCATTTCTGCTAAAAAAAATTTAAGAACTCGAAAAATCCTGATCCTCAAAAACTTTTGGGCATTTCTGGAATTTTTATTCTGCCCCAGAAGTTTATAAAGGTTGAAAATTTTATTTCTGCTTCACCCTAAAATCCTGATGTTCAAATTTTTTTGGCATTTTGGAAAAAAAATTTTGCCTGATAATTTCGGGCACCCTATAAAGGTTGAAAAGAAATTTCATTTATGGCCAAACATTTTGCACACTCCGGGAAAATACATGACACTTTGAAAATTTTGGGGGACTTTGAGAACTTGTATGCTGCCTGAGAATCTTGGGCAGATTATAAAGGTTGATTTCTTTTTGGTTGCTGCCCTCCATTTTTGGTATGTTGGCAAGAAAAACATTAGAAACTCTTGTGAATATAAGGGGATATTTTTAACCCTTTGTGATCAAGGGGTCAAACTAACTTCCTTATTCCACCCTAACTTGATCCCAAATCTAGAAAAATTGAAGATATTTATTCTTGGGGTTATTCCAAGACATTTATCCCCCTTAACCCTAATGCCATGTTATTTGTCAAATCAGTTTTTACCCCTTTGTATGATTGAGATAGCATTAGGGTTAGTTTATTATGTTAATTTATCCCTTTTACCACCTCAAGTGTGAATTTGTTTATTGTTTATTGTTTATAATTTTACATCTGTTTGGGACCAGAGAGTCCATTAAACGAAAGGTAGATCATGGAAGACAGATTGTCCTCTGGTATTGGTAGCATGCCACAAATTTGGCCAAGGCGACCGTGTTCATAATTTGCATGAGTTTAACAAGAGTTCTTGTGTGGGTGAAGGGTAAGGTCGAACAAAAGCGTTCCCTAACTTTCTGTGTATTTGGACAGATAAGGAGCAAATGCTCTTCATCCTCTACCTTCCCCAAGTCGCAGCCTCAACAAAGCCTCTCAATGTATGGCACGCCCTTCCACACACCTAGCACTGCCTCAAGTTGCGTGTTGCCACATCGAAACCGGGCCAAAACTTTCCGCAGTTGGACACAATTGATGTCACACAAGTATCTTTCGCTTTCGTACGATCCCTTGAAGCGCAAGTATCTTGTTTGCACGCTAGTCCCAATCTTGCAGTTGGTAAAGATTTTTTCAATGAAAGCTAGTCATATATTATCCTTCACCCTTTTTACATTCAACATTGTGTGGGGAAAACCTGGAGGGGGTGGGATCCCAACCTCCTGGTTGATTAGGCCTCTCGTCATAGATCTACCACCAACTGGCTGCATTAGCCTTGCTAGACAGGTTGAATGTATGTGCATTGACCTAGGAACTGTTCCCAACGGTAGTTCAGTAGTCCCCGCTTGGAGCGCACGGGTTATTGCAAGTTGAAGTGTCGTTTCCAGCGGTGATTGAGCCGAAGGCAGAAAACCGGCCACCTCTTGGGGCTGATTCTAGAGTAGCCATTTTTTCACGGATCTAACCCAACATTTCTTTCCCGCAACAAGCATAGCGATCTAGGCTTCCCATGCCTTTCCTAAGATGCGGTCTTTAGTGACTATGCTCACACGATTATAGTACAACAATGTTTGTCCCCATGCAAAATGCTCAAAGGGGAATTTGCCAAATTATGCCAGCACGATGGACGTGCTGGTTGTTTTTTGCACCCTGAGTAGGGACTTGAGGAACCCTCGGTACACTACTTCAATAGCTTCTATTTTTTTAGAATCCACCCAAATCTCACATGCGTAACTTATTGTGGAACGCACCAATGTGTTGAAAAGGTCACAACGTAACTTAACATCCATAATATGCAGTTCTGCATAGCGGCGATTCAGTGCGAATAGCGAACACCTACTGGCAGCTACTAGATGTTCCACTGCACTATCTAGGTTCGGGGTGGTCTCGAGTAAGATCCCCAAGTAATTGAAGGTCTGTACACTTTCAATAATGTCACCTTCAAACACAAACTTTTGGCATGGGTCAACATAATTGAACACCATGACTTTTGTTTTTTTCACGTTCATTGTAAGTCCATGTTCAGCACAGAACTGCTGGAGTGCGTCTAACTGTTATTGTAATCCCACCTCTAACTCCAATGTTAGAGCAAGGTCATCTGCAAAAAGTAACAACCATACGTGCACATCTGCCAAGGTCAGTGCATCGCATTCTCTGCCATCTAAACGCCCCTCTAGGGCATCCAAATATAGCCCAAACAATAGGGGGCTGAGAGGACAACCTTGTTTCACACCTTGTTGGCACCTGAAGCTAGAAGTGACACCTTCGCTTGGGTGGTTGATGCGTATGGTATCTTTGGCATACATCGCCTGTAGGCATCGCAAAAAGCATCCCTTCACCCCAAGGCCAGCCAACACCTGCCACAACGCTTCACGCGGCATAGTATCGAACGCCTTCTTTAAGTCCACAAAGCAGCAATAGAGTGGTTTTTTTTTGCCTTGCTTTGTTCTATCAAAGTTCGCAATATGAAGACTTGGTCAGTAGTGTCGTAATCTTTGCGAAACCCAGCTTGACCCTTGGCACGCAGCCCATGTTGTTTAGCCCATTCGCTTAGCCTTTTGTCAAGGATCATAGCGAACAACTTTGCTAGGATAGGCCCAATCGTTATCCCCCTATAGTTATCAAATTTAGAGGCATCGCCCCCTTTAAAGAATGTGTGGACCACCCCAGTGGAAAGGGCTTTTGGAAAGCCCTCTACTAGAAAACGATTGAACACTGTCAACAGTGGCATGTATAGCAATTCTCCCGCATCCAAAATGAACTCAACTTTCATACCATCCAAACCGGTAGCCTTGTTCCTTTGTAACTTTTTTAACGCCTAAAGCAGCTCAGCAAGTGTGATATCTATGTTCAGGGTGTGGCTAGGTGGAGATTTGGTCACCTGAGTTGAATGATCAGTCCGTAACTATATGGGTGGCAAAGACTGGCCAACTAGCGCACGAAAACCTTCCAAAAGCGTAGCTGCACTAATCTTGTCCATAATGGGCGCCCTTGGCTGGTACTTTTTCCAGAACAAAAGCGCATCCACCTTAGTAAGTGCACACATATGTTGAGCTCTTGGAGTTTCCCAAGAAAATCTTTTCTTTTTTAATAAATTTTTGAGTTTACTTTTCTGATGTTTAGTAATGTGTGAGTCGAGGTTGGCTTTCATCCAAAGCCTCAGTTCACGCTTTGTTGTACGGTAGTCAACGTCAAACCAGGGTTTATGGCAGTGTCTCTTTCTACAGCTCCCTCCCGAAGACTTGTTGCCAAAAGTAGACTTTGTTGCAGCACCCACACATTGCTGCAGGAGGTCAACTAATTCGTTTGCCCCTAGATGCCCAATTGAGTCAACAACCCACAGGTTTCCAAGACTCGTTGTTAGGGCAAGATGGTATTCTTCAACTTTTGATTTATCATAGTTGAACCTAGGCAAGAAGAATTTTTTTGTTACCACCGTATGTTGCAGTTCAACAAAGCTGCAATCGATGTTCAATCGTAGGCGCAACGGCTTGTGGTCAAAGTCGCCCCCCATCACGCAGTAGTGAGTGTCATCGATTATCACCTCGAAGTGTGTAGTAGCTTGCCAAATTGCAGGTGAACCAATAATATAGTCGATAGTGCTGCACCCCCCATTTGCCAAACAAATGAACTCCCCTGATTGGTCGCCAAGTGTCCGGCCATTAATTGAAGATGAGCAACCCAACGTCATAGCATAGGTCCAGGAGCTCACAGCCCCAACCGCCAACACTAGCATCACGATTTTGTCGCGTAGCCACAACTTTGGTTGTTCAATCTTAACGAGCTCATGCGCTTGTAGCAGTTCACAAAGGTCACTAGTGTCAAGGGTATTTGGTAATGCTGCAATACGTGCATTAAAATCCCCTCCCAATAATACTATGCCTGTCGCAACCCTACTTTGGCCAAGTGTGGGGGTGAAGCCCAACACTTGGAAAAAGTGAGGGGTTTGGAGTCCTCTGGGACTCCCGAATGTTCAGAGCTCGACAGCAAGGCCCAAAACACCTCGCATTGGGGTGTTCTTGGTGTCATTGAAAAGGTATTGAAGCGTAGATATCGAAAATGGCCTCATATTGGCCATTTGGACATCTGTCGCCCAAGTTATGGGCAAAAGAAGGGCCGGGAGTCAAACTGGCAGTTTGACTCCCGACCACTAAAAGTCGGGAATCGACCTCTTCCCGATGTCCGATTCGGGAGTGCGACATGGCTTTGGAAAGATCTTGACGAGGGCTACAACTTTGGTTCAGACCTCGTTGCGATCCAACTCCGCAGTCGGGAGTTATGGCAGTTCAAAGTTCCAGAAGTCCCGCCGGGACAATTTCAGGACAATTTCGGGACTCCATTTCGGGAGTCCCAACAAAATGTGCCATTCGGGTGCCTCCTCCGTGGAGTAACGCAGAGTATACTATAGGGAGTAAGGTGGTGGCTTACTCCCGAGTCCGGGCCGTGGTGAGTCTTGTGTGTCCAAGTGCTCGTGGCAAGTCCCAACACCCAAGGGTGTCCCGAATGCTAAACTAACCTCCCGTGGTTGGTTTTTTTTTTATGCAGATTCAAGCTTGATCATCTAGTTCTTCATCCTAGTCTAATCCCGGGGCTCCCAACTCGACCCTCTACCCCTTTCTAGAGTTGGAAGTCGGGAGCATGCCTCCAAGTTTCAACTTTCCGCAACTTGACTTTGTGAAACCCTCAAGTGGGTTTCACCCCGTGACTTGGGAGCGCGTCAATGCCCCCCAGAGTTTGAACTTCAGCAATATCTGATACTAGGTTTTGGAACAGGGATTCATTCTCGTGTTTGGAGCCAATAGGGGCAACGTACACCACGCAGACAAACAAGTCAGGGGCAGCACCCTTATTGACCCGTAGCCATAGATAAGAATTGTGGCTTCCTTCCTTCCACTGTGACAGGTTTGGCTGAAGGTGGCTACGAAAGTAAGTAGCAACCCCCCCGCTATGATTTGTCGCTTTTGTATTTCCTAGCTACATAGTGTGTGCTACCGCAAGTGAGTTAAACCCTTCAACATGTGGCAAATGTTGGCCTAGGAAGTGTGACAGGTTTGGTCGAAGGTGGTTACGAAAGTAAGCAACAACCCCCCTGCTATGATTTGTCGCTTTTGTATTTCCCAACTACATAGTGCGTGCTACCACAAGTGAGTCAAACCCTTCAACATGTGGCAAATGTTGGCCTGGGAAGTGCCAAGTTTCAATTAATAAGACAAGGTCAGCACCTTGAAACAACTTTAGTATTTCCACCCTCGTTTCCAGTTTATTTACACCACCCCCATGCATGTTCCATAATACCACGCATAGGTCTCTCTAGCCCCCGCGCCTTTAGATAGAGGAAGGCGGGCAAATCTGAGTGCCATCGACGAAAAGCTCGGCTACGCGCCAGAATGCGCGTTTGCCTGCTACCTCGGCCTCCTTGAACAATGGCCACAGCTTTGACTTGCGTGCCTATTGTGTGGGCGTGAGGTCTTCATCCTGGCCCAACTTGGTCCATGCTAGGCCCTTGCGCCCTCGCAGTGCAGCCTGGCAGTCCTCGCTCGTTACAAACTTGAATAGCACCGCGCCGGGGCGTGTGCTTGCCGTCAAGGTGGAGGCCTGCAAAGTCGCAGGCGGCTGCTGCTTGGCAGCAACGACCTTGACGCGCAACCTCATTTGGCCCTATAACAGCTTTGTGTTGAGCTGCTGCACCAGTTCATTTTCGGTCTTGCCCTCTTTAGCCTCAAAGTCTGTGAGGCGCAAGTTGAGCTTACGTTCCTCTTGTTTGGGCGCGTCAGCCCGGGTTTCCACAGCTCGGCTAACCACCTAACGCACATTCCTTGCCATCACCGTGGTCCACTTGGGCTCCTCTACAAACGTAGCCTTGGTTGTGATAGTTACAGTCACCTCGCGTTCTATCAGCTGGTTAACCGCAAGGTTGCTAGCGATCGTGAGAGATGCAATGTTCTCGATGGCTGCCTCTATCTTGGATAGTCGCGTGTCAATAGGTGAGTTGTCGGTCTTAAGGCCCATGACTAGTCAGTGCCCGACTAAAGCTACCTAGTAGACTGTTAGGGGTGCATTGTCTGGGATGTTGAGCCCGGCGTTGCTATAGTGCATCTTGGCAATGTCCTTCTTCAACGTGAAAATGTCCGATGCTATATTGAAGGGACACAACAACGGTTTAGGGTTTGGAAAATCTAGAATGGACATGTTTTGGTTATGCAACACTTTGGTTAGTGTAAGTAAAGCCTCAGGGTTGGAGCATCCCAAAAGAAACGGCTATAACCTAGAAATAAAGTACAAATATTTAATCATCCTACATAATGAAAGTTGATCTAAGAATTACGTTATTTTACATTAGGCCTCTCTCATTTATCTCAAATCGTAGAACTTTAAGTTCTTTTATTGCTAGTGATGGCAATGCAACCCCCGCCCCCCATCCCTCTCTTCTCTCAACTCTTTTAGACCTAACAACTCTTTTGTTGTTTTTTTTTTCTTTCAACCATGTCAATTATATTGATTGATGCACCCATTTCCTCTAAATCCAAACCCTAGACTTGTTGATATATTTCTTTCATTTGTTATGCATCTACTACATTTTTCTCAATTCAGCATCAACTATTACCTTTTTCTTAGTTATTGCTACCTTCATTCATCTATAGTTCAATTATTACATTTCTTTCATCTATTACTCAACTACACTACTTTTCCCAAATTCACCCCTATGTATTTTTATGGATCTATTCAAAAACCTGCTTGAAAATTATGGTGAAAGTGGTTGCCCACTTCAACAATAGTTGCAAGAATCCTAGTTGTAGTGAATTGTGTTTTAACATGCTTCTTAGTAGTTTTTTGAACTACTTGTTTTGTTGTGGAACCCAATTCTACTACTTGTTTGGCTCACTTGTCTTCCTTCTCCTCTTTTTTGCATGTTCTAATTTCCTTTGCAATCACCTTTTCCATTATTTTTCTCCTTAGGAAGTCTAGGTATTCATAACTAATCACAAAATATGATTGAAAATAATTGATTAATGGTTCTTTTCCCTTAGTGTGTCTTGTAGGTAAATGAGGCAATGCAAGTAGGTTATGCACCTTCGTGGATTTTTGGCTTAGATTTGGAAACAACTAAGTTTCCTACAACAACTCTTGAATATTTTCAAAACTACCCTCATCTAGGTTTACAACATTAATTTCTATTGGCTATTGGTATAATATTGTAGGGCTATGGGACATATCTACATAGTATTGCTAGACATTTTGTGACATGTAGATAGGTAGATCTTCAAATCTTGGATGTTGATTTATTTTGGCTATATGGAGAAGTTTTCTAGTAGTAGATTCCTCCCCCCATTGAAGATTATTTTTAGCTTCCTCCTTTGTTCTATAATCTTTTTCACTCCCTACATTGCTCATGTTTGTTGTAGTGTAAACCTATGATGGTTTAGTTTTATTATCCATTGCCTTTGGGTTCAAAGGCCATATACATGTAGTCCTAAACCCAAAGTCGATGTTTTTTTTTGTGAGTGATTACTCTAAAGCCTAATCCACCCATCTAATTAGGGGTATCTTGTCTAGTTCCATGTGATTGCTTCTAGACATAGCTGCATCCTTGACCTTTTTGAATGTTGTGTTAAAAGGTTTGAAACAATACAAATATAATGGTTGTAATGCATGTGATGTGTGCGATGGCAATGTGATCATGTCTAACCCACACTCTTTGGTTTATTCTATTGCTTCTAGGGTAACATGGTTACCATGTCCATCCAAAATCAATAAGTTTTGGTTGTTGAAGGACACTCCACTTCGAATTGACTTGTTAAAGAAAGACATAAATTCTTTAAACATGAAAATAATCATCCATGTTTTTTTTGCATTGCCATACAAGTGCCTGGTTTGTAAAGTTTAATGTACTCATCCTTTAGTCCTCACCTTTGAAGATGTAGAAACCAAATAAAACACCCTCTACAACATTGATTGCATAATTTATAATTAACCATTATAAAGATTTGGGGATGATATCGGAAATTATATTAGATCCTATCCTAGCCAATACTCTTGTTCCAAATTGTTTGCCAACTTGAATCCTTGTTTCATCATAATTCCATATATGATTAAAATTGTAATTGTATTAGCTATAAAGTGATTACAAGTTGGTGTGGAAATAGTTGCATGAATTAGGTGTTAACACTTGAGCTTTGCAAACATCTAATCCTTTTACCTCCTATATGCTAAATTATGAACGTTTACGCTTGAACCAATACCACCAACTAATGTTTGGTATTCCATCCTAAAATGGTGTAGCCCTTGTTTATGTTAGTTCTACAACTTTCATCTTTAGTTGTTGTAGGCTAATGGACAATCCACATTCTTGCATTGCTAATGTCCATGTAATCACCACTACATTTTCTTCTTATGTAAGCACACCTCTTGGTGCCATCTTCTTGGATTTGGTTTTCCTATTTAGGTGGTCAACAAGGGAGTTGATTAGGATGTTCCACGACTTGCTAGCCCTCCTCATGGAATTTTTCTTTCTTTGAATAACATTCATTGCTTCTTTTAACGCTTGATTTATCCACATACCTTTAAAAAAAATTGGAGGCATTCAATTTAGTTTTGGTGTTGATATTTTGTTTTGTGGGTGAAAAGTAGGGGGAAGATTTTCCTTGTTAGTTCCAATGTCGACTGCTTGCAAATCCAACATCTTGTTTCGTTTCCTACGAGGGACTATCAAGTTCATGATTACTTATATTTTCCTAGACCCAACTTCCAACAACTTGGTGGAGTGCATTTTAGCCCCACCAAGGTTATGCCTTCTTCTTCCTTGTAAACAACCTAGGAATCTCGAAAATGTAGTCAATCTAGAAATTTTGTTATATCATGTCTTGAGATTGATATAAAAATATGTAGTAATTTATAAAATTCTACAAAATCATCCCAATCTAAATTAACTTTTGTTGTTGTTATGCATGAAGTGGGAAGAAATGTGTAGGAGCAATTGATATGATTTAATTGGTCTCTACTCTTTTGAAGCTTTTTGATGCAACATTTCAAACTATAGATTTTTGGATCCAAGAGTAATCCAAATATTTTTGGAACCTCTTATTGTAAATTTGGTCTACAAGTTCAACTTGTATATCCCATGTTGATCCTTCTTTTACATGGTCTACTTTCACCTTTTGCAAATCTACTTTTGAACCTAATTTTTGTTCTTTTACATGCTTTATTTTCTTTTTTTTGACTTGTTTTCTACAAGTAAACTCTTAGACTTGAACTATTGTTCTCTACATGTATTATTGTCATTGGCAAATTAGAATCCATTAACACTACAACATTAGGACTTAGGAATTCTAAGCATAGTTGGAATAATTTTTCTACATTAACTCATAAAGAGGACATACTTAGAGCTCATATTATAACTAGAAAATTATGTATTCATTTGATGTAAGTTTTGTTGTGGTTTAAACTTTGATTTGTGCCTTTTTTTTTTGAAAGGAATGTTCAATTTTTATGCATAGAAGGAATATTGGGGGTTTTCTTTTGGGGCTAATAAATATGGTGCTTTGAATGATTCAAAGAAAGGATGTCCTTTGCTAATCCTTGTGCATTGTATCCTTGTTAGCTTTAGGGTTTATTAATGAGTAGTTTCATGCATTTTAACGTGAACTTAAACCCCCATAACCAAGCAATCAAGTTTTTATTTGCATTTTGTTTATGTTGGTTCTTTGAAAAATAGTTAAACCGACGCAAATATGTGCATTAGAATAGGCTAATCCTTTCCCATAACCGAACATGACTACACATACAATGTGCTAATCCTTTCCCATAACCAAACGTGATTACATATGACATCGTGCCTTTCTTTTTGTTATTGCTTTTTCCCATGCTCATAACTGCACACAAAAAAAGGAGTTTCTTTGCATTATATGGAAAGATCAAAAATATTTTTTCAAGACCAAGTGTTCAATCATAGGGTTACATTCAAACACTTGCACAAAAGACTATGACCATTCACTGACGCTAATTTGCACAAGAGGGGTGTTCAATCACCAAGTGATGACGGGTGGGGGGCATGTTTACCCTATCTTGGTTTGTTGGATTATGAGTTTATAGATTCAAAAAAAAAAAAATCATGCCTAAAATTAGTTATGTATGTGAAGGCAAATACACGTTGTCTTCAATGCTATTGTGGCCAATGCCATTGGCTCAAGTCTGAACATGACCTAGATGATAAAGTTCAATCATGAAAATTTTATTTAAATTAAAAACTCATTTCTAATGACAAAATTACTCAAAATTCAATGTCTTTCACACCTTAGGTCAAACAATTGTAAAATTGCCTTTAAGAAGTCCCACTCATCACATGAATTCTAACGATACTCAAATCTCTCCACAAAAAAAATTGTTATTTTTGAATGTTTTTGGCAAAATCATACAATATTCAATAGCTCTTGCATCATAGGTCTAAGCATTATTAAATCATCATAGTGCACCCCTATAACTTATTGAAAGATTTCCAATGATACCAAGAACATGACAAGACCATAGGGGGCATAATGGTTTGGGAGATCTCAACGTGACAAACAAAACAAACAAAACAATCTTCCATAGTAAATAGATTGAACACCTTTTACTTGGTTTTGATGCAATTTAACCATCACATTAACAATCATCATTAACTCTCTTTTCCATCATTATAAGAGAATTTGCTTGTTTCATCCTTATCAATATCAACTTTCATTTCAATATCCTTGAATCATTGTGTTCTTTTGTTAGAAGTAGAATTATCTCTTTCAATGGCACTGGTAATATTAAATGATTTTAAATGTAATTACTGTTCATAATGTAACCAATGTTTTGTTTTCAATTTTTTTGATGTAGCCAAGGTGGCAATTGTCCACAAGTAGCTAAATTTGGCTATTGACAAAATATGAAACAAAAGAAAGTTAAACATCCATATACATTTTTTACTACATATCTAAACCATAGACATGATTTTGAATTTTGTTTTTTCAGATTTTGATAACTTTAATAAAAAAAATCATTGAATTTGTAACAAAACTTTTCAAAATTTTCACAACAATGTGGAATTTCACACGAACAAAAAAATCAACCTAACATGATCTAAGTTGTCTCTAAGATCAACTTTGTCAACATCCCAAATCCCTTTCTGAATTGGAAGGTCATTGTGTGGCACGACCTTCCATCCTAGCATGCATGCCACTGTCATTTTGCAAAAGAAGTTGTTCCATTTGGGAGGGTTAAAAGCGTCTCCAGCGGTGCTGAAAATGTGAACTTGCAGGGTAAAATTGGATGAAGAAAAGTGAAAATATGCCAGTTTGATACAGGGCATTGGTTTTGGCTCAGCATAATTGCCCAGTTTGCTGTGGCCGGTAAAAGGTCCAGCAACGCTGTGCACCTGCACAAAAGAGTGTAATGGATAGAATCTGACTCCTGTTCAGTGTTTTTGATTGGCCAATAATAATGATTGGTCCAGATGATGAAACCATGCCAAACCTTATAAACAGAAAGCGCCCAAGAAAGGTAGAGAAAAAGAAACAAGAGGGCAAGGACCAAAGTCCAGGCAAGCAAAGAGCCCAAAAGAGGCGGGCCACACGGAAGAAAGGGAACCACTAAGAACAGAACCAAACCCTCAAGATGGTTTGCTATTAGTAGTTCCCCACCTATGTGTTGTCCCAGTTTCAGCTTTATGAGTGGGGTTGCAAAAAAGTAAATAACTAAACTTGGATGTGAAAAATATTTTTGCAAGGTTGCATATTGAGCACAGCTGGAGCATCTCCACCAGTGCTCAGTATGTCACTCTAGATAATCAAATTAAATGTCTAAGTTTAGCTGTTTTTAATTTGGCAACCCCACCAATTAACTGGAACTCCATATACGTGGGAACTACTAATAGCAAATCACTTGGACAAACCATTATGATCGACCAATCAGAAATACTGAGCCGCAGTCAGGTCCAATTGGAGGTGGACAACTGTGTGGCGCCTTTTACCAGTAGCAAATCACTTGGACAAACCATTATGATCGACCAATCAGAAATACTGAGCCGCAGTCAGGTCCAATTGGAGGTGGACAACTGTGTGGCGTCTTTTACCAGTGTTGCGCCTTTTACCAGCCACGTGCAAGCTGCACGAATTTGTTGCAGATAAAGCAATTTCCTGAGATAAACCGGCACATTTTATGACTTTATGCAATAAATTTTAGTGTCTGGAGTCACATACTGAGCACCATTGGAGATGCTCTTAGAAGATGTATGGCTCTTCAATTTCTTGTATAAATTCATTCATTATAGTTGCACACTAGTGTATAGCCTGTGCCACTGGCCCAAGTGCGAACACATTGAGGGCTTAATTGATTTTCCCTTTTAAACTCAAAATTTGGGTTTTCTTTGAATTTCCAGCATCAAAATCCATTCAAAAAGCAATATCTTTCACACCTTAGCTCTGAAAATTGTGAAATAAACTCTATTAAATCGACTCGCCCAGGCTTTCCAACAACACCAAGAACGTCCCCAAATTTCAATACAGTTCTCAGTTTCGATTTTATTTAGTTTTCATTGAGAAAATGGTTCAATAATCAATAGCTTCCACACCGTAGGTCTAAACAGTCTCAAACCAAGTCAGTGCAGTGCAGCCTTACTCATCAAGAGCTTTCCAAAGATACCCAGAGCACAGCTGAAGCACCATGGTTTGGGAGATCTCAGCCTGACAAAACAAAACAAAACAAACTACCTTGGTTCACAGATAGATCTATGTTTTTGTTGTGTTGTAGGTCTACAAATGCTGGCAATACATGTCATTTACATGGGAAATTTGTAGTTATGTTGATGAAATTAACTACCTTCATGTTATTGAACATTTTTTCAGTGAGTGTCTCCAAACAGATTATACTTTGTTTATATGTCTATATAATCTCTTTCATTATGAGCTATAGAAACCAAGAATATACAATAACTTGGTAGCAACAAATGCATTTAGAGTTCTTCAACTACATTTAGACAATTTTTTAATCAATTTGTATAAAAATCTATTTAAGAATTTATAATACAATACTTTCATTGAGATTATAGATATGTAAGGACATATCTGTAGATATAACAAATACATATCATAACATATAAGCTTCATGTCATTGTGATTAGATGATAGTTGTCTGTAATGCACCCCCAACCCCCTTCCTAAAAGGACTAATGTTTGCTCAAATGTGCATAGCCAATACTTTTAATATGAATTCTTATGAAACCTTTTGTCTTTTACATATGCAGAACAAATGCATGTTTAACACATCAAATATGCCCCCACATAATGCAATGATCATATTTGAGCTATAGACATCAAATAACACATTTTTTTGGGGGGCCTCAATGAAAAATGGATAGAGAAATCGTTCATTTTGCACTAGTTTTTTTTCACCATGATGTCATGGGAAATGAAGCAAGTTTTTAAATTTATAATGGATCATGCATGTGATTAGTTGCACCACTCACTCACTTTTAAGGTTTTTTTTCCAATGTTTGCTGAAAAAAAAATTGCAGAATTTTTCTCACAAACCAATTCACAAAATAGTGAGAATTTGCCACACAAAAAGTATCATTGCACTCACTTGTTCATCACAATATTATATGCAAGAAAGTATATAATATTTAGTACAATGTGCAAGAATCAATTCAAGACAACTGGTTGTCATTTTTTAATTAATTCGACTATAAGTGATTTGCAGTAACAAGACTTAGTTGAAGGATTCACATGATGGCCCTATTGGAGTCACCACTGCCACAAGAAAGTTATTGACTCCAATGCAATGTATGAACTCTACTCATAAATGATATGTTACGCTCACTAGTGGGTACTACCTAATACACCAAAAATTAGCAGAATACACATTACAATTAGTTGAATAGTGTAGTTATTAAGTATTATAAGGATCTGCGCTGCACATGTTATTGTACATGGCTCAAAATGAAGGACCTAATTGTCTCATGTCATTTGGTTTAAGATTGCCTAAACCAAGCATTGTGGGTATTAAAGGTGTTCGTGCTGTGAGTATAGTTAAGAAGAGAACTACTCGTATTCCAGTATGAGATTTTCTTGAATGCAGGACAATTAAGCATACATCAAAATTGAATACAGTATAACTAATATTTGTAATAAATACAACAGAATGAGAAATAATTGTATGTTATACTCAACAGAGCCTCATACATCTTTTCTCTAAAACATGACACACTCTCCCTCAGCCAACCATGTATGGTCAATCAGATGTTGGTCCATCTTCCTCCCCTTGGGTTAACTGTCTCTCCACTGATGTCAAATAGTCCTGCAAGCAACATGGTAGTGCATCTTCCAGCATACAGGTTTTACTTTGTTCATAGGGCACCTGTGTCTCCTCCCCCAACTCAGCTGCCACTGACAAGTCTGGATTATTTCCCAAGCATTGCTCCTCAGGAGTAAACTCAGTGATGGGTGCTGGATATGAGTCTGCAACGTGGTCTGGAGGCAACTCTGGCAACTCACACACTAAAGAGTTTGGTTCCAACTTTGCAACCCCTCTTTGGATCATTGAATCATTCCCATCACCATCAGTACAGTGAAATTTTGCATCCGACTTTCTCAAGAAGAATTTCGTCAATTTCTTGTCATCGTCAGGCAGTTGGCGCAGTAAAACCCATTTTGAAGCATGTGGACGATGCTTGGTGTGTTTTGTATAGGATAATTTGTTGCAAGTGCCACAGGACAACCTGCAAAAGGAACAAAAGAGTGAACAGGAGTTGCTAGTGGTCCTAACCATGTTCTTTCATCTAACCTCATAGCATTCAGTTATGACCATTATGAACTTGGCATTTGAAGAGCTGCTATAGCATTAACTGATTTTCAGCCAACTTTTCAAGGCAAATCACATACAATTAAAATGGATTCAGAGCATCATGACACACACAGGTGAGATGTGAAGCACCAAGAAATATTAATGTGATTGTACAGAAAAACATCAACAAAAAATAGTAAATGTGATATCAAGGATTACCCAGCAACACAATATTGCAGGGTTGGCTATCATGTGTATAGGGCATGACCACAATGTGATTTCAACCCACAGTATTTTCATATTAAGGCCCTCAATTTAGCAGATGAATACTTCAAACCCAATCACATAAACAACAGAACAACTTACATTTCTGCTGTAACCTCTGACAGGAATTCACAAAGTAATAGAGGATCACCTCGACCATGCATGGCAGTGACAAGCTGCCATCACTCTCCACTGATGAGGGTGAGGACACAAATGTTGTAATCTGGTCAAAATACTGTGCCCACAAGCATATGACAATCTGTATGTGCAGTATGTTGGCACATTTCTGGCAGTTGTTATAAAAACTTAACAATCAAGAGGCATAGATAATAAAAATGAAACCCTGTTGCAGGCACTATTCTGGACAGCAGTCTTATCTGCAATCTGAATATGCTCGTGAAATAAACTAGCAAGAGAGATAGAGTACAACATAGAAGCTTCTAAGGGTGCATAATTTAAGAGCTCAGGATACAGAACTGAAAATCAAGTCAATCTCATCTATCTATCTGCTGGCAAGTCACTTGGTGTGATACACAGACAGACGGATCTGAAGTGAGGTAAAGAGTGTAAATTGCTATACTGTGAAGATAATCAGTAGCATTGATCCTCACAACTAACAGCAATAATGGATGCAGAAACATGAGTATTCTCTGTTTCTACTGCAAAGTGTCAACAACAGCAATGAACACAGATATGATTGCAGTCATCTCACATCATCATGGTCTGTTATGTGTCAATTACAATTAGTCCCTATCAAATATAAATAGCATACTTAGGGCAGAGACAGCTCACTTCTAGGCAGAAACTGAGAGACTTCATCCTTCAAGTCAGAGGTTCCAGCTCTAAAAGAATCCATAGCTCAAACTTCAGTCAAACTTCAGTCTTCCTTGCTTGGAATCCAAGATTGATCCCAGTTCAGAGCAACTGTAACTTTGTTCAATTCATGACAACAACTGATACTTTTTTCAGCTGATGTCTTCATTGCCTATTCAAACTAGAACAAACAAATCATCTTTAAAATGCACTCCATAGTGTATGGGCACCATACTATGTCAAGTGCAGATCTGGCTCACTCTTTGAGCTCTGAAGTGCTTACCTAACAGAATGGTGCCAATCCCCTAGTGCAAAACAGTCTTCATACTTAATGCTTAATGCTGCAGTTCCTTCCTAGGTTTTCACATATAGGAGATCCCAGCCAAAGCTAAGCACTGATAAGAGCCTCTTCCCAAGGGAAGAGTCTCCCAGCCCTCATCCTAAATGCATCCTCCTCTGTATGTGCTTGCTCAACAACTTTCAGATCACAGATTTTTCAGAGACATGACAGACCTAGATTAAGGACCTCTTTTGCCCAACATACTTCAGATGACTGATGACAACATGTACATGGCAATGAACAGGGGAGCTTAGAGTTGAGCTCAGGAATTGACCTAATTAACACAAGGGTATCTCTCACAACATTTGCCTGGAAGGAGAATATCAAGATTTGTGTGATTCCAAAACAGGTCACAGCGTCATATGACACTCCAGCCAGTTCCAATCATGTTCCTGGCAACAACACATGTACATGCATCAAAAGCACTAAACCAGAGGGGTACCTAATTGATCAACAGGTTATGCACCTGGGTTACATATTCATTACTTTCAGGAGGGAAAGAAGCAATAAGAAGGTTTAACTTACGCTGTGGTGTCCTTCACATGCTCATCCTGTGTCCCACCTTTGTCAGGCATGGTGAAATTTATCACCAGGTGACAGCAAAGGAAATCTTTGAAGCCCTCTTTTGAGCCTTGCAGATCCCAGTTGATCTGCATACAATAGGATGGTCTTAGATAGAGCTCACAAGCTGGTGAAAATTCTACAAACAGTAGAGCTGAAAGTGCATATTGTCCAACTTGAAACACACACAAAACTAAAATAAGAAAATGCTCATTTTTTAGCCAATTTTGAACTTTGGGTATTTGTTAGCTAAGAGCTTTGTAAACTGCTCGCCAGTACACCACCAATGTGCATCATACCTGAGTGCAACAAAAGGGCCCTCAGGGAAGATGAATCCAAAACCACCAAGAAGGAAACACTTAACAGCAAAACGAATGCTGATTGGATGCTGCCATGCTAATTGCAGCAATGCAACCAGGAACAAACTGAGCCAAAATCTCACAGTAGAAAGTTGTGGCAACACAACAAACCCTTGTTCACTGCCCTTACATGGAAGGATAATTCCATGTGACATTGCTATTTGCTAACTTCTTCTCTCCCCTCCATATCATCCTCGCCTCAGTATCTGTTGTTCTTCTAGAGGCTGCATAGGCAAAATTGAGCATCATCTAGTCCACCAGCAAGGGTTACATGAGGTGTACTCGGTTCTTCGAGGTAATCCTGCTGAAACGGCCAATCCTCTATGTACTGTATGGTTTGACATCCTAACAGAGTCCAAGACAGAATAGATGAGCGTCTAAACACTCTCAATTACATCAAGGAGGAGGATAAGGAAAGACTCATGCTTGCCTCTAGCTTGATGATGCCTGGACGAAAGGATCTGTTGTGTGCACAGGGTGCCGACGGCGGCCGTCTCAGAAGACCACAGCATGGAGGCTCGTTGGTGGAAGCCGCTAGTTCTGGAGCACCTGGAAAACACAATATCCGACATGTCAACTCGGTCATGGCATACCTCCAGCACATGTAAAGGCTTCGCGAAAATTATGTTGTAAACTTGTATCTACATCCCCGTATGTGGCACACGGGGACATGTTCTGGCCTAAAAGAGTCAGAGCAGATTTGCAAAAGCAAACAGCAAACTCAAGAGCTGCAGCTGAACAAAACGATGAGAGGATCATCAAAGAACTGCAATTAAAGCAGGGAGAAAGCTTTCTTGATACAAGAAACGCTTTCAAGGTGTCTAATCTTCTGTAATAGATAGTACACACAAGATTACGAGTGGAAAACTTCTTCTCTCCTCCTCAGCCCGTGCCTGCGTAGGTGTCTATTGCTTAACAGGAAGCATATGCAAAATCGAGCATCTCTAGAAGCATAACTAAAATCGAGCATCGTCAACATTAATACTGTTCAACAGCCGAGTTCACGAGAGAGAAATGAAATAGGTACCTTGCTTTGTATCAGAATTGATCTGCTATCTTCACAAAATCCTCAAAAAGAGTTGTGCTACTGCGTCTGAGTCCTGCTTGATCACAAGAGGAGTTGCGGGTCCTCCGAACAGCGATGCTCTTGGCGCACATGGAAGACGCAGAGAAGCTCCCAAAAATAAAACCTCACTGCACGACGACCTTGAATGTGCACGGACTTAACAACATTGCTAACTCGCAAGCGCAACACAACAGGAGTGAATCCGAGGGCGAGAGGAAGCGATGTCGCGTGGGGAAACCAGACATCGACGAGCGACCGCTTTGCGCAAAGGGAGCCTTTCTAACCATCGGTTCTTTCGTGGAAAGTACCGGTTCGTTCATGTTTCTGAAATACCCGTAACCGGTGGTCCCTTAATTCTGATTTTTGTCCAAAAAACCGGAACTGGTCATTCTTTGGCTCTGAAATTTTTTAGGAACCGGAACCGCCGGTTAACTAAAATCAAATAACCCTAGCCATCACTGGTTGCGGCGAGTGCTGAACTGGCGAAAGGTGGGCAAGGCAAGGAAAACTGAAACCCCTTTTAGATGGTCATGTGTACAACAAGATGTTAGCTGTCTAATCACCAAATTTGAAATCTCAAAATGCCATGTCATCTTGTCATCTCGATTGTGCCTTCAAATTTGGAACCCATAAGACAATATTCTGGTTACCCCTGAACTAAGGTAAAGCCCCAGGGAGGGGGCATTCCCCAGAAGAAGGGGCCTAATGGTGCATTCACACTTGATGTTAGGTCATTGTTAAATGAAAATCTAGGTGGCATCCTAGGTGGCACCCAATGTTAAATGGGTGATATTTTAATGCTAAGTGAAGGTTAGCTTATGCTCCAATCACACTTGATGGCAAGTCATTGTTAAGATGATGTTAAGGATTGTAACAAAATTGTTGAATTCAAACTAACAATGTTAATTAACATTAAAATCTATGTGGCATCCTAGGTGGCATCCAATGTTACGGTGATGTTAGTTTAATGTTTAGTTTATGTTTGCTTAACACACAATCTTCAAAAATGGTAGATTTTGCATTAACATTTCAATGTTAGTTAACAACCCCTAGAAGGGGTCTTTAACTTAATGTTAAGTTATCAAAATGTCATTACATAGTTTTTCTCTAATTCCCTTTTGTTCCCCTCCCTATTCACCTTCCACATTCCCCTCCATTCTCATCTCCTCCCCTCCTTGCCACTTTCTTCTACCTCCTTCCTATTGTTGTTTTGCCTTTGTTCTTGCTACATTTTGCTCAAAGAAAACACAAAAACATCCAATTATTTTGTTCAAGATTGCTACAAAGCAACAACTTCTCACTGCCACAATGGCGATTTCAGGGACATGTTTCTCCAACCAAGATGATGACTAGAGCACAAAAGGTAAATAATTTTTTCTTCCGATTTATGTTGTGTCTTGCCATGAATAGAAATCACCATTTGTCTTCAATTCTTGAATAACATTGACATGTGTAGTAGAGTCTTCTACTTGTATCGAAGAAAATAGTTCTTGGACAAAAAAACCTTGATCAACAAACTTTTGAACAACATCTACACACACACAAACACATAAACACTTGTTAGAAACCAAATGGTGTGCAACTATTTTGAAATTGCAAAAATATTTACAAAGCAAATCCAAACACAATCTTGAATTTTATGTAGGTGCAAAAGAAATTTTCATGAACAATTACCTCACTGAGGTAGTTGCTCCAACACAAAAGAAAGCAAAAAGTAAGAAGGTAGTTTCCAATTAGACAACAAGTTCCAATGTGCAAATCCAAAGCATGAAAACACACCAACCAAATTGGGAGCATGGCAAAATTTTGGCTCTTGTCAAAGCCAAAAGAGATGAACATATTGCAAGCCTTGATACAATAGATGGGAGAGACAAATTTGAGACCATTGTTACAAAATGCAACAAGATTTCAGCACAAGTGATGAATGCAAGGTTTTCAACTTAAGTAAGAAACAATGCAACTTGTAAGGATAAATGGGGTGCTTTTACAAGAGACTTCAAAAAGATCTATGATTATAAAATAGGCATAGGAAACAACCACCACCCGTTGCATGTTTTCCCCCTTGAACTAAAGCAATAAGAAGTCTTATAGAGTCGATGCAAGATATTAGTGGCGGTTTTATGGATCCCATTCAACTCAATGCAACTGTAACAACATTGCCCACTCGTTTCAATGCAATTACACTAATACCACATTTATAGCATTACCCACTTGTCCTAATGCGACTTTAAATGCAATTGCACCATTACCCATTCAACCGAATACAACTACACCATCGCCCACTCAAATGGAAGCCACACTACGTACTAATCCCCCAACACCAACCTTAATTAATAGAAATTCAAACATTCCAAAAACATGAAATGGTTGATCTGTTAAAAGCACAAGGGTGAAGAGAACATACTCTTCTGCTCATAAAAACATGGTGGAAGTAATAAAGAAGGGGAACAAGATGTTGGTGGAGTCCATTCATCAAATCAATGCCACAAGTATAATATTGGAGGACTAACAAACAAAAATCCAAAATAGACTTGTTGAAAAGCAAATTGAGTTTTTCAAAATTAGAGATGAAACTACCAACTAGATGCAAATGGCCATGGGAATGGGCATGATTCAAGCCCTCAATAATCTGACACAAGTGATGACCCAAGCTTTCATGTGAGTTGTTGCCAACAATGATGCACAAACAACAAATGTAACTAAAAGATCACAAATGGTGAAGATGATGCCAAGGACTAAAGGTATTTAAGATTAAGCTTAAAGCAAAGGCTTTGGTTGAAAGTAGATGCGATTTTTTTGTATGAAATGGAAATTTTAACATTGATCTTGTGATTATGGTGTGAATGATAAATGGTAAGAAAAGAACCTGGTTGCCAAGATGTAAAGGACTTGTACATGATGCAAGCTACTACCATAGTACATCTACCACACAAATTCAACAATTGTTACTATAACATGAATTGGTAAACCATGAAGTTATGGTAGAAACTTGAAATTAATTGAAATGTAGAAACTCAATATTACAAACTTTCAAAAAACTTTTACAAACTACAATTTTGGTTTGATTCAATTTGAACTTTGATGGGAAACAAGAAGGATAAATTTACCAAATCATGCAATATTCCTCTATTTATCGAGGTACAAAATTAGTTCCCTTCAAATTACTTCTCTAGATATTTTTTGACCCTAAACTTGCATTTGATTCATTGCTTCATCAACAACTCCTTGTTGCCTATGTTGTTGTTCATCTTGTGCATTCACTTTTAATTCAATGATACGAAGTAGTTTGGCAATGTTAGTTTCATCTTTAAACTTAAGAATATTATGTAACAAACAACAAGTGTAGACATTAAGTAGGAATGTCACATGCAAATTAGACTTCTACATTTTTTTGAAAGTTTTTTTTTAAATGTCAAAAACATTCTCAACTATTGACCTCCCTCTTTTATGTTTTCTATTATAAAATAGTTCTAGGATTTAATGTTGTCCTTCCTTTTGAAGGGTGTCATTACCCAACAAATCAATGGGTAGCCCTTATCACTTAACAAATATGGAAGAACACCATCGACACCTTTGTTAAGATCAGACAAACCATGAAATTGAACATGCTGATACGATGTAGACCTATGTAAAACTCTATAATCATTAACACTACCTAACATTCCAACACAAAGAACAATAATTTTTTTATTACAATTTATGATGGCTTGAACAACAATAGAATAGTTGCCTATTTTATGGTAATAGTAATCTTTAGGAAAAAAGGTTTGAGGTTCAGAAATTATAATGTGGTTGCCATCCATTGCACCGTGCACATTTGGCAACCCACACCATTGTTTGAAACTTTCCATTGCATCATTCAATTTTGTTCTAATTGGCCAAGATATCAACTTCTTGAAGGTGATATTGATGGCCTTTACAAATTCATGTAACATCAAGGAAATTATCAACTTGCCAATTGCAAACAACTCACTACAAACCAAAAAATTAGTGCCATGGGCTAGCTTGTAAATAACACATGACAATTGTATTTCAACTAAAATTGTTTTTCAATATCAAGTGTCCTACTTCAACAATAGAAGTTGCAATTGGTCACTAATCCTAAACAAAGTTTTTTTTGTCATTCTAAAATTTTCTACCCATTTGTCATCATCATATTCTGTTAATAAAAATCGAAAAAACAATGTGGTGCTCTTCAATTTCACCGACCTAAATCTTGTGACAAGACTAAAAGAGTATTGCACAATTGCAGATGATGGAGCACAACTATAATGAGAAAAAACTTTGTATTCATTTTAGGAATTAGGTTGAAATTGTAAAAGCTTGGATTTAAAGATGATATAATAAAAAATTTGAAAACATAATCCATGATTTGAAACAACATGCACCATGTCAAGAGGAGAACCTTATTCTCCAAATCATCCACGAAGCAACAAGTAATGAAAAATGAAAACTTATTTGAATTGCAAATGTGTCAAAGTTTGATACTATTGATTCTTCAAAGCTTGAAACTTTTTTTCAAAGACTCAGTGTTGTGGAAACAATAAACCTTAAAACAAAAACAAAAAAACACATAAATAAAAATTTTATTTGCTGCGTAGTGATGGAGGTCACAACGACAATGAATTCAATTAACAACAATGGAAGGTGTGAAGACCTGTGCCGATTTTTAATTTTTCGATTATTTTCCCTTGATACCAAGCAAAAAGTGAAAAAAAAATTGAGTTCAAAATGGAATGCTTCCATTTGTTGAAATTTCATTGAGGAGTTGAAGAAAAAAAATGCTCTCTGTAAGGTGCTCTTTGATTACACTAGAAAAATGGATTCAGGTCTTTATGTGCAAATCATCACTCAGATTCAACATCGCTCTAGATGCTCTCAGCGGAAGCTAGTGTCAGATCAGAGACCTAGAAATCCATTCTGCACAAGCCATTGAGTGCATTCTAGATCACAGAACAAATCTACCTTAGGCTACCAACTTTGCTCATCAACTTTGCAGCTCCCTAGACACAAAATCTGCTTTGGATCTTTCACTCAAAGGCTTAAAAAACTTGTGCAAACTCTATAGCCAAAAATATAGAAGGAAGTTTAAATTATTGTACTTTCATAGCCAAATTTGGCTAAATCTTCCTGTGGGTCATCGCCACTTTGCCCCCACCACCCCCAAAGCACTTAGATTCCGGACTCCTTGCAGTCGTCGTCCATAACTCTGGAAGAAGAAGAAGAAGAGGACTGCTAGCCTGGGGTTTCTGGAGTTTCGACGGAATTGTCACAACAATGTCCAAATTTCGGGTACGTTTTGCCTCCCGCTTTTCGAACTTCTGGGCTTCGTGTCTTCTTCTTCTTCGTGCATCATTCATTATTCCGTTTTGTTTCTTGAGATCTTCTTCTTCCCCCAGCATTCAGAGCTCTCAGCTGCTCGTCGTAGGCTGTTGCTAGCTTTTTAGGGTTTCCGGGTTCAGGATCTCTATGGTTGGGTTTTCTGGTTGACGAGTTTTTCTCGAGCCTCGAATTCAAGTTCTGTTTTTTTTTCCCCTTTTTTTTGGTGGCGAAAGGTTTTTTCTCTCTTCTTGAGAACAATATCAGCCTTTTGTCTTTTGCTCCAGATTGCGAGATCACGATGTTAAGTAGAGAACATGAGGCGAACTATTACTCTTTCCGCCTTGAGAGCTTGCTGCTGCTTTGAGGCATCGATCGCAGTCGTAGAAAAGATACAAGAGAACGTTTTCTGATGTAGCCCTAAACAATCTCTTGCATCTTTTCTGAATCCATCTGCATTTTATAGCTCTGCAAGCGGACTTGATGTTCTTGCATCCGGCACACAGAGATCTGCTATTCTAATTCTTCAATTCTCTGTTTGAATGCAGAACGCATTAGCTGGTTTGACTCCACGGATCACCGATGGCCTCAGATGGCGAGTCTTTGATGCCAGAGGACAGGTCTGAAGCTCAAAAAGCCATCTGGCATTTTAGGGTAGACAGAGAAACCCAAAAACTGCGGTTGGTTGTGGGATTGAATGCTTAATCTGATTGCTCTGAACATCAAATGCTCGGTCTGAAATGCTCTGAACATTGAATGCTCAAAACTGAATGCTCCGAACATTCAGAAGTTCAATCTTCAAGCCATTTCTGCAAATTCTCTTGCTTGAAATTGTGGGGTTGTGGGGTTGAATGGGTGTTTGTGAGCAGGTGTTAGGGAGATTGGCATCACGGATTGCTGTTGTTCTGCAGGGCAAAGACAAGCCTACATATGCTCCGAACCGGGATGATGGTGACATCTGCATTGTGTTGAATGCAAAGGATGTTGCAGTCACTGGGAGAAAGCTCACAGACAAAGTCTACCAATGGCACACAGGGTACATCTGCCATGCATTTTCTCCAAGCATTTATTTGTTGCCCTGCTGTATGATACTTGCATGTATGGTGTTTGCTAAATCATTATGTAAGAGACAACAAAAAAATCTACTTCATTGGAGTTCAACATTGTTGACAATATTCTTAGCATCATTCAGAGTTCTCAAGAGAGAGATGAAGAGTCTGCCCTTGCTAATGTGGTTCACAGAATTGCAGATCAGAACAACAGTCAGTCATGCATATCACATTAGACTTAAGGTTTGAAATTGTAATGTATGTCTACTGAATGTTTCTGCTACTTGCTGGATCCTGCTGCCTCCCCATAAGCTCTGCAAGCAGATTGAACTCCTGCATCTTGAGTCACTCAATTTCTCCCCCAACATTGCATGCAAATTCATCAACCCCAGAGTTGTTAGAATGGTTGTAGTTTTCTAGATGCATAAGGAGTTTGATGTAATGTAAGCTCCTGGGTTTTAGTTGGCGGGTGTTGGTGGTGGATTTTACCTGATAGTGCATGTTTCATTGATTTTTTGCAGCTATGTTGGTCACCTCAAGGAGAGGACATTGAAGGAGCAAATGCAACGGGACTCAACTGAAGTTATTCGAAAAGCCGTCCTACGTATGCTGCCCCGCAACAAGCTCCGAGATGTAAAGTGCCTTCTTTCTTCTGAAGTGCATTTGTCATCCAGGAATGCATATATAGACCTGAGGAGTAAAAAGCCTGCTACCTACCCATTACAGGCTTTCCTTTTTCTTGATGTAACAAATTCTCAACAGGAACGGATTGTGGTTTGTTTTTACAGGACCGTGCAAGAAAACTGCGAATCTTCAATGATGAGATTCACCCATTTTCTGTTCAGCCACTTGACCCATACACAATGCCTCCACGCAAAGTGAGGGAGATGCGACCCCGAGACCGGCGTGCTGCCATTCGTGCACAGCAAAATTCTACCCAAGATCAGAAAGCTGCTGTTCTGGAGTAATCATTGTGTCCAGTTGAAAAGTTCCCCATATTTTCAGCATTTCGAATCCTGAGTTGGAATCCTGGAATGTTGGTAGGTTAGTGTTGTTTGGGGAGAGAAACAGAGGAGACACACTGGTACAAAATTTTGGGACCAAGACACTAATCCCTCTGATTTGTTTACAGTCACATCATAAAGTGTCAAGTCCATATTGTGCATTTGGTTCAGAGAAGGCAAACATTTCAGGAAATGTGCATGGACAAAGTAATGACTTTTTAGATGATAATGCTAACTCCTAAATGTTTCCATTTTAATGAGTATTGGAGTAGGTCCTTTAATGGTACTAAAAATGCTTACTCCTAACAAAAACACAAAGAGAAATGAGAAGTACAAATCTTCAATTTTTACGAACTCCTGTTTGATTGTAAACCCTCAACCCTAAACTTAGTCTTAGGCTCACCACTAACCTAAGAGAAAGTGAATGAATCAGTCCTCTGAGATGATGTTCAGAACAAAGATCTGGAATCTAGTTCCTGGCTGCAAGCATCTGGAACTATGGAACCTTTTGTTTATGAGATTCAGAGAAAATTCCACAACAATATGATATGGAGGTAAATATTGTGTCAGTTCCTGCAAAACTGAAAGTAACAAGACAAGAATGAAGGTGATCATAACCTTGCAACTCACAAACTATCAAACTGACCACCTTCATCATGATTAGCAGTGACTTCCTGCATGGCTACCTGACTGATGTCACAAGCTTGTGACAGTAGTGAAGTACATAAATATATCTGCCAGAAATTTCCGGCAAAGTTGATCTACAAAAAGTCATGTCCTTGAGTTTCTGTCAAATTTCTGGAAAGCAAGGGGAAGACTCAGAAGACATCATGGTGGCTAGGAGACAAAGCTATATAACCTCATTCAACCTACAACAAGCTTGCCCATGTACAAGCAAGCATCTTGTAGCTTTTGCTTTTTGCATCTCCCCCTGCAACCATCTGTGAATGAATGATCCGGTACTTGTTTCAAATCTCTTCCTGTTCTGCATTGAGAAAGGGGACCAGAGTAGAGGCGACACCATGTAGGTCAGAAATGTCAAACCCAAGAACCCAACCACCACAAGCCAGTATGTCATTGCAGCTGAAGATACAGCAGCAGCTGCCACCAAACATCCTCCCAACTGGGTGGCATCCGAACAAATAATCATCCCACCATCGTGCACCTTTGTGCATCTGATCAGGTGCTTGCACCTCCAAAGGTCCAGCTGATTGCTTGTCAGCCAAGGTATGTTCCAAGCAGCCTTCTGACTTTGGTGCATCATCTGCCATCATGGTGATTCCCTCCACCTCACAAGTACAGCAATCAAATGGTGCATGGTACCTGATACCCTCTTGCATTGCAGGTACCCCTTGTTGCCCTGCAGGAAATGGTTCAATGTCAGGGTGTGGACACATTGAGTCAGAATCTGCCTGCACACTTGTTGCCCCAGATACTGAAGCAGAGTGCACTTTCACAACATTCAGCACATGTGCATGTGTGTCTTGGAGTGGCTCTCGCTGGAAGTTCATATAATCTGGGATGCTTGGTTCCTTGGAAGCACCAGAAGCCAGCCTGCAATGAGACAAAAGAGTGAATGAGAATAAAGAGCATCGAGCTTCTAAGTCGCCAGTGACACAAACATCCATGAGTGGAGAAAACATCAATGCTTGCAAACACACCATCTAATGCCTAAATCTTCGGCAACTGGGGCAACCACTGTGGTAGCCGAACTATTCACTCAGACTGGCCCCTAGAATGTCTGAGAGCATGGGGATTGGTTGATAACTAAGCCCATCACAGGTCTAGATTGTAGGGAAGAGGTCCAGCACACATATGTTTAGTGGGCAATCAAATACATGACTACTCTTTGCAAGCTGCCCATGATCCTTAAACAACCCAGCTATCTGTTTGTAGCACATATGCACACATATGCAGACATTTTTTCCTATCTTTCGTTGGCAGATTTGCAGATAGAAAAAAACTCAGCAATCAAGAGACATATCTAACAAAAATTGAAGCCATGTTCCCAGACTATTAATCTGTAACTGCAGTATTCTACAACTACATAATAGCAATAATGGACATAGAAGCTTGACCCTTCTTCAGCTCTACTGCAAAGAGCCCACAACAGCAATGAAAATGGATATGATCGCACTCATCAGTCCCACATGATTATGGTCTAATAGGTGTCAATTATGTGAATCCATTAAGAAAAAGCATTGTCCAGAGGCCAGAGACATGTCAATTCTTGACAGAAACTGGAACTCTATCCTTCAAGACAGAGATTCAAGCTTACATAAAAGAGCCCATTGTGGCTCAAACTTCAGTCTTTTGCTCATAATCCATGGCTACCAAGATTGATACCACTGCTAGATTACGTATTAGTTACTGTTGAAATTTTGGAATATTCAAATTGGGGCTGCTGGACAAAAATGAATTATTTCAGCAAACATCTGCTGATGATCAGTTGTGGGTATGATAAAGTGTGGAGATGACAAGATGGGACAAGAACTACTTACACTGCCAATCGATTTGAAAACTCATCTCGCGTGTTCATCAATTCCGGCATGGTTGATTCGAACCTGCCAGACCTTGGTTGGTTGCTCTGCAAAGTGGTACAGAGTATGGTTTTGTATCATTAAGGACAATATACATATGGTGCAAAATCCCAGAGCTGAAACGACTCTCATGAGAATCGAGAAAACTCCGTCACAGAAGAACAAGGTTCAAAGCTTTTCTTTTCCAGGCTTCAAGAAAGACTTCCAGATAAGGACTGAGTACAGAACAGGAAAGGATGAGGAGGAACAAGAGCTGACAAACACTAGTTATGAGACTTAAAATTTGCTGTTGACAGTTGAATTTGCACACACTACACAAAATCTGACATAAACCCAAATGCTCAAATTTCACCACCCAAATTTGGCTCAAGATAGATATATGTATCATACCAGATCAAGCACAACAACAAAAACAAGCCCCCCAAGATACTACTAGTCCTCATTCCTCACCCAATTTTATTAAAGAAAAACACAGAACAAAACACAGAACAAAAAGCGAAAACAAAAGCAAAACAAGAAGAAAAGAAATCCAGAAAAGAATATCAAAGGAAAACACTTACCCCGCCAAAAGAAACACCACACTGATCCGAAACCAAAAAGAAAGAAAACTCCAACCCACTCTTTCTCCTTGTGATGCAGCTGCAATCCTGCAATCCGAAAACAATGTTGAGAATACTAACTGTCCACCACTCTCTACTCCATATTCCACCACCCCCAACACACTGCCTCAAAACTACAAGATCGCACAAAAAATACAATACCCCAAATCCAGAATGCATGCAAAACTGCAATCACAGAAAGCTGCAAAACAATAACAACAACAACAACAACAGGACTGAATGAAACAACCAAAACATGAAGACCTGACTGAGCCTATTGTTCTAGTGTAACTAATTGCAAAGTCTTTATGCTCGATAAAGTTCTCGATTCTCACTTAAATGGAGCCCACTTCACATGGGCCCTTATTCCAGTAATTCCAGTGATATCCAGTTTATCCGGCTACAGACATGTCTTTCAACTGCTGGATTCACACTTTTATTTCTTCGGAATTGCTTTGCGCTCTTGTGGACTGGTAAATTTACCTGGATCAAGAATAGGGTTCCATTCGTGGTACCCACCTAACCTGTGTGTGCGTTTTCGAACTTAAGCATGCATGAGTACCTGGGTACCTACACATGTAAAATGTCTCTTTTGGGTTTCTTTCTTTGCAATCAAGACTTTGTTTTTTTAGCAGTAGGGAATCTAGGACTCATTCAAATGATGATGACTAGGAAAAAAAAAGATATCACCTTGCCGGACTTTAATATAAAGAAAACAAAACATACCACCCCAGGTACATGGAATTACAAAAAGAGAGGGCCCCAGTACTACTCGAATGGCAGATGGTTTATATTTCATAAGCACGGAGTGGTATTTGGTATTCTTTGTCCAACTGTGGACTTTCAATAGCAAGTTGGTCGAGCGTGTGAATGGGATTGCTGACAATAAGTCGACCATGAGAATGGGATGTGGGTCCTGAAGAGGAGGGAAGAGTCGAGAAGTAGCTAAACCTGCTAAACGTGCCATTTGTTGTGCTCGCATAAAAGGTGTAAATAACGAAACTTCTACTCTTAAGTATACATTTTCGACACCACAATTAGCCTCATGATGGGTGCCCCAAAGTCTTAACATAGACCCTTCTCTTATACAAATAATCTATGCTGAAAGAGCCCACTGGGTTTACATGACCGGAGCATGACCAGTATAAGGCAGCAGGCAAAGCTTGCAAAGCCCAAACAAAGGGTAGCTGGAAAAGCCTAAAGGACAAGGAGGGATGGCAGGATCAGGGCAAAGGGCAAGAGTGAACCAGCACCCACTACTAGCCCACCACAAAGGATGGATGGTAAGTGGTGAGGAAACAATTTTCTGTTGGCTTCCAGTTCCCTAACTGACCAGCATGGTTAGCCAGGTTACTCTTATACTACCTAGGTAAAAAAAAACAGCTCTTATTTATATACCATCTACTTACTTGGTTGTCACCGATTTTTTTACCTATCTACCTATATATAGGACCTACTTCTTACAGAACCGGTTACCCAGGTGAAACCGGATATTAACTCAGTTTAGGTTCATCCATAACTAAGTTGTATGAGGCATCCAATGGATGATGCTCTGGTGAGGGTGCTGATTCACTTGGGAGAGCAGTAGGCCCAAACAAGGGAAGCCAGAAAAGGTTAAAGAGTGACCAAGGCCGAACTTGGGCAGCTGGAAATGCCCAGCACAAATTAACTCGAAGGCATAAACTAAGACGCAGTTTTTTAAAAAATTATAGGGGGCAGACCCACCAAAGGTATTGGAGAGCTGGGTCCTCATCCATCTTTGAATTCAGTGAGGTCCACAACCAAAGCAGGCTATCTAGGTCACTAGTTTTCACCTTCTTCTTTAGCAATTTGCACGATGAGAAGAATGGGCATTGGTAATACTTCAATATTTTCTTAATGTATTTAGAAAAAGTAACCAACATAACTTTTAGTGAATTGGTTCCATGGTGATTTAAAGATAAAAGTGTTATAGCAAGTTTGGTTCCATGTGAAGTAGTCACATTGGGATTTGTCAATAAGCTTTGATGACTGGTGGCATGGCATAAAATGGTATACATTGAATGTTTTCAACTTGAAGTTGTGTTAAGCATATATGTTATAGAATTGGTGCATAACATTGCTTCCAAAAATTTGCAACAATTTTACAACATAAACTATGAACATTGAGCTAATGTATAAGGTATTATGTCACTTATGGAGGAAATGAAACTCTAAATTGCCATTGCAACTTCAGTGGCCAACAAAATTCAAATGAAAATTGAAATCAACATTGAAGAATCAAGATACAACAAGGCATCACAAACATGCTGGCCCTGCCAATAGATAAGATGGTTTACATCTATGTACTGTGTCGATACTCTGAACACCAAAATAAATCCGTTTCAATCTAAACAGTCTAAACACTTTCACCAAACAAACCGGTTCACCTAATGTGAAACTGGTTCTAATAAGGTAAAACTTCCAAAAGTTGAATCCAATGCAGTAGTCCATGGCCCCACACCCAACAAATTCATAGGTATTGCTAAGTGGGAACTAAAGGGACAAATTCTAAAGCTAGTAATACACTCTTCTCTAGCATGTGCACAGCTTAGCTGTGCTTTTTACCAGCCTCAGCAAACTGACCAATTATGTAGGAGAAAAACCATTTTCCTGAGCCAAACCGGCATATGTCGACTTTTCTTCATCCAATTTTAATGTGCAGGGTCAGATACTTGAGCACCAGTGGGGATGCTCTAAGGCATAGATGTGTGCATAAAAGCTTTGTACATAGAGCTTATGGGCATTGGTAGGCTATAGCCAAACCTTGAAGTTAAGTTTCCAACTTCCAACAAAACACAAAATAGATTGAACATTATAAAAACATCTTAGGGATTGATTGAAGAGGAGATCAACAAAATTCCCAAATGATAGGACAAACACAAGTAGTAAACATCTTTGTATCATTTGCATTCATTCTTCAAGCACTCAATTGCCTCCTTATAGGGAACTAAGTTAGTTTGAAGAATTGTTGCCAAAACATGTTCAAAACCATGGGAAGTTGAGAACCTAGCTTGGTGCAAAGGATGGATTTCAAGAATCTGAAACTTGAAAAACGTTTATCATCTTCCATCTCATCAAGTTTGAAGTACTTAGGCACATTATGGCACAAAATGTTGGATGTTGAAAGGTATTAGTTATGAGGTTGTCATCCAAGGGAAGTCACATGGCATCCTATGCTTGACTCTTTGTTGTTACTTTGAAAACGCCTCCTACGTGTCAAGAATTAAACTAAAGAGATCTCAAGCACTAGGCCCATGTGGCCACTTGCATATAATGTGGAATTTTAAAATAGGAAGATGTTTTGAAAAATCTTTTAAACCTCAACTTGAAACCAATATTGTGAATAAATGGTGTCAAGAAGGAACCTATTGTATAGGTTCTCTCATTGTTTAGCTCATACATGCATAATCTACAAATTTTGCCATATATTAAGATCATTTCAATGTAGGCTTCGTGGGGAGTTACAAATTATATTAGAAGGAGGAGAATTGCCTTTTCTCTTAGTCAAGGCCATCGTGAGACATTGTCCCATGTCCCAATTTTGGTTCTAATTACATTATTTGTCTTTTTTTTGGTTTGTGTACTTAATGCAACCAAGAGATGAAGGTGATATGCTTCATGTCAATCTCCCAATCTTATTCTTGAGCTCTAGTGGGACCCTCTTTGTTTCAATGTAATGAACTAGAGGGTGTATTCAAAGTTTGAAAATCTTCAACAACAATGCACCGTACCAAGGAATTATTTTTGATATCATTTGGCAAGTCTTTGGGGGGTGCATTCGTGAGGATGTTTGATGACCAGGCAATATATGCCCTGCAAAAAACAAATTTGAACCTCTTGTGTGACAAAAAAACATTTCAAGGTTTAACATCTGTTTTGCCATTGCTTGACTATGTGCCCCTAGTATTAGTGTGGGGCAAAAATGGTGGCCAACAAATTTAAGAGTCAAAATCTTGCTCAACCAAAGAGGAGATGCAACATGCACCCTAAAGGCATAATATTTTATTTTTCTTTTGGGAGGGGGGATATGAGATTTTTTAAAAAAAATTGTGGGGGGGGGGCCCCGAAGGGAGGTGGGTGGGTTATGAGTGTTTTTCTTTTTGATTTTGGGTCATGGGTGGCTTTTTTCGTCATGACACACTTATTCTATTCGTTTCACTTACATGGATGAGTCACATGCAAAGAACATTCGAGGCAAAATTCATTTTGGTTTAGTTTGTAGTGTGTTATGGAGGTCCAAAAAGAGTTTTTGTCACGTGCATGAATTGGGCACATGCATAAAACACTAGAGATAAACTTTTGTTTTGGTTTAGTTTGTAAAGTGGTTTTAGAGGTTCAAAGAAATTCTATTCAGATGCAAAAAAAAACTAGAAGTTTTAGATTTAATTTTGTCAACCTTTTTCATGAATTCATTCCTTTCATTCCATTTGTTCATCTTTCTGCTTTTTTGTGCTATGGAGAGAGGAGATAATTGCATGCATAGTGTAATTAGAACATATCTTTTACATGGAGATCTACAAAAAGTTTCCATTTTTTCATTTAGATCAGTGTTTATTAGTGGGCTAGCGTAGAGTTTGTTTTTTGGTGATGAATCAATAAGAGATATTTAACACGGAAATAAAAAGAAAACCCAAATGAAGCACAATACCCAAAGTTTGCAAATACATGGAAGCAAAGTCAAATTTGACTCCAAACCCAATCTTTTTTGGGGAATCTAACCTTGGCAACAACTAACCTTGCCCATTGGATCTAACTATGCACTATATATATTAATACATCCTATCCATGTAACCTTCACAAATCCTTATTGAAATGACAATCTCACATAAAAATGTTTCAACTCTGGGCAAATTTACAGAACATTTGCACATACTCAATGTAGTGATGGTAGTGTGATTCATATTAATTAGTGTCCTTTTTCTTGGTTGCAATTTTTTTTTGTGGATTTATTTGATTTGACATTCCCAACACACGAGTCTCTTGTAACAAAAAAGTGGCATGCTCAACTTCTTGCAACGCACCATTTAACATCATATACTTGAATTACTCAACATCAAAGTCTTGCTACAAACCATTTTAACAACATCATATAATCATCATAAATCTGATCCCAAAATTCTCTACACCACTGCTAACCTTAAATTTGTGGGTTTCCAAGAATTAAAGCTCTCCAACCTCACTTTCTTGAGCTTCAACAAGTCATATTCAAGTGTCACTTTTCACAAAGCCCTTTGACAACCACACAGACAACACATACACACAAACCCCACCATACAATTTGACAAAATATTGTTGGTTGTTACTACACTTAGTCACTCAATAGTCTGATCCATTTAGATGACAACAACATTCACAATGAAGGAATGCCTAAACCCCATTAGCAACATTGAAAGTTTGGACAAGGAAAATTTGACACCTTTTTGTCCTCACATCAAGGTATATCTTTGTTGTAGAGATCCCATATTTCCATCATAGTGCTTAGAAAACTAGGTTCTCTTTCTCTTGTTGTGACTTGAGGAATTGACAAAAAAGACCAACAAACAGACTCAAACAACCAGTAGTACACTTCACAACCACTCCGAGATCCCTATAGCTTTCATCCTCTTCTTGTCATCAACCCACATCTTTCCTAAGGAGAAACCTAACACAACGGAAACTACTTCTCCTACAGAATGCAATCCACCAAAATCTTCAAAAACAGTTCCTTCATCCTAATGCAAAGAAAAAAAATCCATTTAACTTTGACTGTCTGCACTTTGGACCAGTTGTGCCCTTTTATCTCCATCCAACTCCATTGCTCAACAGACCATCATCAAAGCTCTAGCGGAAAACTAATCATACCACAAAAAAATGCAACCAAGGAAAACACCTCACCACATAACAGGCACTGTTAATAGTGAATAATTGTAGTTCTCATAAAAAGCAAGAAAACAAAGGTCATGAACACAAATGCCACAGAAGATAACTTCAAGCTTCACATCACAAGCAATTGCCGAAAGTTGTCATTTTGCAACTTTTGATTGTTGATCGTGCTTGCTTCATTTGTGTAGGGCTTCATCTACCCCTTCTTTTCATCACACTGCACTCAAACACCACCAAAGTTTTTAAAAATTGTAACCAATTCATTACACCCCCTTGACTTGTATAGTCATTTGGACACCTCACAAAACACACCAAGGAATGCCATTTCGCAAACCTCCATTGAGTTAAAATAGCCAACTAGGTGAATTCTTGAAAAATGGCAAAAAAATTAAAAATTGCTGCTCTCAAAGCTTTCCAAATTTTTTGGGCCATTCGTTTTGAATCTAATTAAGTTAATACCAAAAAAGAGAGGAATGTCTCCTAACACAATATATTATTGGGTCCCTTTAGCAACATGCTTGTAAAAAATGTCCAATGCTTCTTTCCATTTGTCTCCAAAAAAAAAAAAAAAATTAAATAAAA
>Ga0209208_10001159_pt1 | contig 36740 bp, 25 predicted proteins | sample S1TSphfallax_3_FD_187694 | JGI IMG/M metagenome (GOLD analysis project Ga0209208, IMG submission 187694) | Host-associated microbial communities from peat moss isolated from Minnesota, USA - S1T2_Fd - Sphagnum fallax MG (SPAdes) (version 2) | ecosystem: Host-associated > Plants > Peat moss >...
GGTGCTTGCGACCGAGGTGCCGACGCTCGCGAACGGCGGCATCAGCCTGACCCGCGATGGCAAGGCCATGCGCGTGATCTATCACCTGCGCCCGGGCGTGCTCTGGCAGGATGGCGTGCCGCTGAGCTCCGCCGACGTGAAATTCACCTGGGAGGCGGTACGCGATCCGCATTTTCTCGCCGAGTCCAAAGACGGCAGCGAGGAGGTCGAGTCGATCGACACGCCCGACCCCGCGACCGTGGTGGTCAATTACCGGAGTGTCTCGCCGGCCTTCGCCTCGACGCTGTTTACGTTCGGGATCCTGCCGAAGCACGTGCTCGACGGCAAGGACCTCAATCATGACCCCTACAACGACAAACCGCTCGGTACGGGTCCTTTCATGGTCAGCGAATTTCGTCGCGGCCAGTATGTCGTGCTCGAACGCAATCCCCGCTATTGGGGCCGGGATGCGACTGGTGGCGCCTTGCCCTATCTCGATCGCATCATTTTCTACATCATTCCGAATTCGAACACGCTGGGCACGCTGATTCGCGCCGGCGAAGTGCTGTTCGCGCCGCGGATTCCGGTGATGCTCGCGAAACAGCTGCGCGGCGCGGCGGGCATCGATCTCGTCACCGGCCCTTCGCTCGGCTGGTCGTATCTCGACTTCGGCCTCAAACAAGTCCCGGCCTTGCGCGACCCCGTCGTGCGCCGCGCGATTGCACAGGCCATCAATCGGGCCGCGCTGGTCAAGGCCGCGGGCAACTATCCCCAGCCCATCTACTCGACCGTGTTGCCGGTGTTCGAGCAGCTTTACGATCCCGAGCCCGATGCCGCCGTGCCGGGTTACGATCCGGCGGCCGCGAATGCGGCGCTCGACGCCGCGGGCTTCCCGCGCGGGCCCGACGGCATCCGCGCCCGCGACGGCCGGCCGCTCGAGCTCGGGATCACGACCCAGAGCGGTGACATCGATGGCGAGATCGCCGAGCAGATCCTCATCGCCGAGCTCAAGGCGGTCGGCATCGCCGCCTACGCCGACAATATGAGCGGCATCGCCTACCGCCAAGCCCGCTACAAGGGGGCCTTCGACCTGCAATACGGGCGCATCACCACGGCCGCCGATCCCGTCTACAGCATGTTCTACGGCACCCAGGGTCCGCTCAACGGCCGCGGCTATACGAGCGCGGCGATGGATGCCGCGCTCGCCCGCATGGAGACCTCGCTGTTGCCCGAGGAGCGGCGCGCGGCGAGCGCCGAGATGCAGCGTATATTCGCCCGCGATTTGCCCAGCCTGCCGCTGCTCAGCTACGTCTCGATCGCCGCGAAGACGCAACGCCTGCACGGCTATGTCTCCAACCCGACCAATATGACCGACTTCATCAGCATTGCCCATTGGTGGCTCGCGCCGGCGGGAAAGAGTCGATGAGTCCCGCGATGCTGCTGCGACGCTTGCTCGGCGCGGTGCCGCTGCTGCTTGCGATCTCGCTGCTGCTGTTCACGATCGTGCATCTCGCGCCGGGCGGACCCACCGACGTCTACGCCGACAATCCGTCCGTGACGCCGCAGGCGCTCGCGCAGATCCGCATCGCCTATGGGCTCGATCAGCCGCTGCCGGTGCAATATCTGCGCTGGGTCGGTGCGATGGCCCGCGGCGTCTGGGGTTACTCGATCCGCACGGGCCGCCCCGTGACCACCGAGATCGCCGAACGGCTGCCGGCGAGCCTGCTGCTCGGCGGCACGGCACTCGCCCTATCCGCACTCGTGGCGTTGCCGGTCGGGATCCTGAGCGCGGCGCTGCGGCGCTCCGCCGTCGACCGCGCATTGACGCTGCTGTCCTTCGCCGGTATTTCCATTCCCGTGTTCTGGCTCGCCTTGATGCTGCAGCTCCTGTTCAGCATCCGCTGGGGACTGCTGCCGGCGGCCGGCTACGAAACCTTTGGCGATGCCGGAGCGGGCGATGCCGGACTGCTCGATCGCTTGCGCCATCTCGCCATGCCGGCCGCCGTGCTGTCGCTCGCCACGATCGCGACCTGGAGCCGGTTCTTGCGTTCCAGTCTCGTCGATGCGCTCCAGCAGGATTACGTGCGCACCGCCTATGCGAAGGGTCACAGCACGGCGGGCGTGATCATCCACCATGCGCTGCGCAACGCCCTGATCCCGGTCGTGACGATCATCTCGCTCGATCTCGCGAGCTTGATTTCGGGGGCCATCATCACCGAGACGGTATTCGCCTGGCCCGGTATCGGCCGCCTGTTCGTCGAGAGCATGGATGCGCGCGACTATCCGGTGCTCATGGGACTGATGATGCTGGGATCGGTCGCCCTGGTGCTCGCGAATCTCGGCGCCGATCTCGTCTACACCGTGATCGATCCACGGATCCGCTATGAGTGAGGTCAGGCACGAGGCGCGCCCGGTCACGGGCGCGCCGGTCTTCGCCGCCGCGAACCCGCAGTCGCCGTGGCGTTTGTTCCTGCGGCGTTTGCTTGGATCCGCGCCTTCGCGCGTGAGCCTCGCCTTCCTCGTCGTGCTGACGGCGGCCGTGATCCTCGTGCCCTTGTGCTCGCCCTACGCCTACGATCGGCAGGACCTCGAACTGATCGGCCAACCGGCCGCCCCCGATGCGGCCCATTGGTTCGGTACCGACACGCTCGGCGAGGACTCGTTGACGCGCGCGTTCTACGGCGGCCGCATTTCGCTGATCGTCGGTCTGGCGAGCGCGCTGGTCTCGACCTTGCTCGGCACGGCGATCGGCGCCCTGGCCGGTTTCTTCGGCGGACGCGTCGATCAATGGCTCATGCGCGGTACCGATGTCGTGCTGTCGATTCCCTTGCTGCCGCTGGTCCTGTTGCTCTCGGGGATGTTCCGCCCGGGGCTGCCCTTGCTCGTGCTGGCGATCGGCGGACTCACCTGGATGGCGACCGCGCGCGTCGTGCGCGGCCAGTTCTTGAGTCTGCGCGAGCTCGAATTCGTCGCTGCCGCCCGCGCGCTCGGCGCCGGCAACGGCCGCCTGATCCTGCGGCACATCCTGCCGAACGCCGTCGCGCCGATCACGGTCTCGGCGACGCTCGCGGTCGGCAGCTCGATTCTGCTGGAATCGGCCCTGTCCTTCTTAGGGTTCGGCGTGCAGCCACCGACGCCGACCTGGGGCAATCTGCTCAATGCCGCGAGTCCCTGGATCGGCACGGCACCGTGGCTGGCCCTGCCGCCCGGATTGCTGATCTTCGCGACCGTGCTCGCGGTCAATTGTCTCGGCGACGGACTGCGTGACGCCTTGGAATCGAAGGATTAGTCTTGACCGAAAATCTTGGGGGATGAGTACCGTGTCGCAAGCATTTGAGCCCTTCAGCGCCTTTCTCACCGCCGTCACCATGGGCATCGATGCCTTCGAACGCAGGCGCACGCGCGGTTCGGGTCTGCTCGACGAGGAGGGCTTGGTGCCGATCTATCTGGGCGCGGACTTGATCGAGGCGCGCACCTATCACGACTGGGCCGAGATCGAGGCCGATCTCGCGGACTTGAGGGAGCTGGGAGCCGCTCTGCCCGCGGGGCCACGCCACGTCTGCGTGCAGGCGCTCATGCGCTCGCTCGCGGCCGCCGTGCGCTTGTTCTCCGGCGGCGATCTCTCCTATGCGCAGAAAGTTGCGCAGTTGGTCGGTGCGCCCGCCGGGCCCGCGCCGGGGGCCGATATCGAGACCGCACGCGAGGCCTTGAACGAGTTGCTCGGCCGCGTCGGCTTCGTGCGCGGTACGCTCACGGAACGCATCGTCGCCTGGGAGGCCGACCGCGCCTTGCCGGCGGCGGAACTGCCCGCGACCTTCCTGCAGCTCATGGCCGAGGGCAAGGCACGCACGGCAGCGCGCATTTTCGATACCGGCGATTTTACGATGACGCTCAATCCCGTGCGTGACGTACCTTATACCGCGCGCTGCGGCTTCGAGCGGCGGTCCATGGATCTGAACGTCGATCTCGCGTTCACGCGCGCCGCCCTCAAACACCTGGTCGCCCACGAGGTCTATCCCGGACACGCGACGCAGCTGCTGCTGACGCGCGCGCGCGTGCTCGCGGGCGAGGCGCATCCGGAAACTCTGCTGTGTACCGCGAACACCGTTCTCGGCTGCGTCCAGGAAGGCATTGCCGACGAGGGCGTCGCGCTGCTCGACTGGTTCGAGCACGAGGACGATCACATTCATCATGAGCTGCGGCGCCTGCGCAGCGCCGCGCAGACGAGCGCCGCCTGGTATCTGATGGTCGAGGGCCGGCCGCCGGGGGCGGTCGCCGAGTACCTGCGCGAGACGGCCGCCGGTCAGGAAGCCTGGGTGCAGGGCCGGTTGCGCATGGCGGCGCATCCGTTTCGCGGCCCGTTCATCGCCTCGTATTGGGCCGGTGCGCGCGCCGTCCGCCGCGTGTTCGAACGCGTCAGTGCCCCCGACTACCCGCGCTTCGTGGAGTACCTGTACGCCAACGCGCATTCGCCCGAGAGCCTCGAACTGTTCGCGGTCGAGGCGGCCTGAATGCAAGTCACGATCATCGGAGCGGGTGCGATCGGCGGTCTCGCCGGCGCCTACATGAGTCAGGCAGGTCATGAGGTCTTGTTGGTCGATCGCTGGGCCGAGCACGTCGCCGCGCTGAACTCGCAAGGCCTCGCGATCGACGGCGTGCGCGGCAGCCTGCGCGTGCCGGTGCGCGCCGCCACGCCGGAACAATTGACCGCGCCCTTGGGCGCGGTGCTCGTCGCGACCAAGTCGCAGCACACGCTCGATGCCGTGCGCCAGCTGCTGCCCTTGATCAACGCGGACACGTATATCGTCTCTTTCCAAAACGGCTTCAACGAGCCCGACATCCAGGACTTGCTGAGCGCGGCGGGCTTGCCGGGCTCCGGCATGGTCATCGGCTCGATCCCGAATTACGGCGGCGCGCTGGTCGATCCCGGCCACATCGAGTTCGTGCACGAAGGGCCGATACAACTCGGCGAACTCGACGGCCGTTCGACGCCGCGCCTCGCTGCGCTCGCCGAGGCTCTCGGCAGCCTGACGACGGTGCAGTTGTCCGACAACATCTGGGGCCAGATCTGGTCGAAAGAAGTTTATTCGGCCCAGGTCGTGTTCTCGGCGCTCGTCGATGCGCGCATCCACGAGACGCTCGGGCAAGAGCGCTGGGCGCGCGTCGCCGGGGCCATCGTGCGCGAGGCCCTCGAGATCGCCGCAGCCAATGGCATCACGGTGCCGGCCTTCGATTTCTTCGATCCCGCCAACTACAAACCCGTGACGGCCGCCGACACGCAGCGCCTGCTCGACAACATTCAGCATGCGATCTGGCTCCTCAAGAAGGATCAGAAACCGGCTGTGCATCAGTTCAAGAAAAAAGGCTCCGGTATCTGGTGGGACATCGTCTATCGCCAGCGGCCTTCCGAAGTACGCGCCTCCAACGGCAGGCTGATCGAGTACGGGCGCCGCGTCGGCGCCGACGTGCGCCTCAACCAGAAACTCTGCAACATGATCTATGAAATCGAGGCCGGCGAACGCGCTCTGGGCTTTCACAACTACGAAGAACTCGAGGCCTTCGTGGCCGCGAGCGGCCGCAGCCTGCCATGAGCCAGCCCGGCGGCAAACCCAAACTCGGCGTCGGCGTGATCGGCGCGAATCGTTGGGCGCAGTCGGCGCATCTGCCGGCCTACGCGGCGCATGAAGGGGTCGATCTCGTCGCGGTCTGCGACATCGTGCCGGAGCGCGCCCGCGCTCTGCAGGCCGAATTCGGCGCGCGCAAAGTCTATTTCGATCATCGTGACTTGCTCGCCGACCCGCAAGTGCGGGTCGTCGACGTGTGCACGTCGACACATACGCATTTGGAGCTCAGTCTCGCGGCGATTACCGCGGGCAAGCACGTGCTCTGCGAGAAGCCTCTGCACACCGCCGCGGGGCCGGCCTTCGCGGCCGCGGCTGCGGCCAAGGCACGCGGCGTGCGCACCAAGCTCGGCTTCACGTTCCGTTACTCGCCCGCGATCCGGCAACTCAAGGACTGGATCGAGTCGGGACGTCTCGGCGAGATTTTCCACGTGCATGGCTTCGAGCAGAATTCACAATTCCTCGATCCGGATTTTCCGCTGCGCCAGGTCGCGCCCGATACGCCGCGAGATCGGCTGCTGCCCGCGTCGATCGTGGGCTATGGTTCGCACCTCGTCGACTTGCTGCGCTGGCTCGCCGGCGATTTCAGCGCCGTCGCCGCGACCATGCGCAACTTCGTGCCGGAGCGCCGGGTCGTCGGTCTCGAGGGCCGCCAGCGTATCGCGGTCGAGGATGGCACGGTCGCACTCGTCGAGTTCGCCTCCGGCGCGCACGGCCTCTTGCAGTCGAGTTACATCGCGGTCGGCAATTATCCTGGCGTCGAGATTCGCGTCTACGGTTCGCAGGGCGCCGCCGTCGCGCGCCTGATCACGGAGTTCGGTGTCGCCGAGACGCTCAAGTTCGCGAGCGCCGATGCGGTCGAGTTCCGCGAGGTCGCGATCGAGCCCGGCCGGCTGCCGCCTGGCACGACGCTCGCGACCCCCTGGCCCGAACTCTATTACCGCAATCTGATCCGCCATTTCGTCGATGAGATTCAAGACGGCCGTCCCGAGGAATGTACGTTTCATGACGGCGCGATGAGTCAGCAGATCGTCGATGCGATCATCGCCGCGCATGCCGAGCGGCGCTGGCTCACGCTGCCGCCGGTGCCGTTGCCGGTGCCCGCGCCGGCGCCGACGACCGCAACGCTGGGTGCCGCCCGATGAGCGCGATCGGCCGCGCCTATCTCGATCTGCACCTGGCTTTCCGCCCCGTCGACGGCAGCTTCATGGGCCGCAGGGACTGCGATGCACGCCTGCCACGCGCCGACCGCAGCGCTGCCGCTGATGAGCAACGAACGATCGCCGCGCTGCGCCGTGAGGCGGCTGAGGCGCCCGAGACGACCGCGGGCGAACGACTCGACAAGCGTATCGCGATCGCGGAACTTGAGGTCGCGGCGGCGGCGCCGCGCACGCGTTTTGCCAACCCGTCCTGGTATAGCGGCGAGGCCGCGTTCGCGATCTTAGGCCTGCTCCTACCCCAGTCGGCGCCGCTCGCCGAAGCCGCACTGCAGGCGCGGCTGGCCGCGCTGCCCGATTTTCTCGCCGACGGCCGGGCGCGCCTGCGCGAGGCCGGAGCGGCGCCGCGCGGCTGGGTCGCACGCGCGCAACGCGAAGCGGCGATGCTGGCCCAGTTCCTGCGCACGGACCTCGCGGCGTTCACGAGCGCCATCGCGCGCGACGGCGCCGCGCGCAGCGATGCCGCCACGGCCCTGGAGCGCTACGCCGCGGACCTGGCCGCGCTGCCCGATCAGGACCCGGCCGTGGGCGCAGAGTTTCTCGAGCTGATCGTGCAGGAACAGCACGGCCTCGACAGTACGAGTCGCCTGCTCGCCGCTGCGACGGCCGCGTTCGAGCGTCTCGGCCTGGAACTCGACGAGGACGCCGCGCGCCTCACGCCCGGGCAGACCTGGCAGGAGGCGATTGCCGCGCTCGGCGCAGACACGCCCACGCCCGAGCGCGTGCTCGCCGCCTATCGACACTGGCACGAGCGTGCGACGAGTGTCGCCGACGCGGCGGGCCTCGTGACGCCGGAGCGCGCCTACAATTTGGACTATCGATTGCTCGCGGCGCCGTTTCGTCGGATCGCGCCGGAAACCTACTTTTTGTTTTATCGATCGCCGCCGGCTTTGCGCCCCGGTGCGGGCAGTGTCTACTGGGTGTCCGCGCCCGACGGAGACGTCGGGGCCTACTTGCGCACGCAAAGCCATGCCGTGCTCAAGACCACGCACACCGTGCATCACGGCAGCATCGGGCACCACACACAGAACGCGCGCGCGCGCGGTGCGCCCGGTGTGCTCGCGCCGGTCGCGGGCAGCGACTGCGCCAGCGGCATCGCCTTGCTATCCGCCGGTACGATGGTCGAGGGTTGGGCCTGCTATGCCGAAGACTTGCTGCGCGAAGCCGGCGGCTTCTTCGCCGGCGCGGAACTGTTGCTGCTCAAACAGAACGAGCGGCGCAATGCCGCGAGCGTGCTCGTCGACATCAAGCTGCACCGCGGCGAGTGGACGCTCGCCGAGGCCGAACGTTTCTACCGCGACGAGGCCGGCTTTCCGCCGGCGCGGGTCGCGGCCGAGGTCAACCGCAATTCGATGTTTCCGGGCAGCCGCCTGATGTACTGGGCCGGCGTCGAGGCGATCAAGACCCTGCGCCGTGCGTCGCCCCTGGACGCGCGCCGCTTCCATGACCGTTTGCTCGGCTGTGGACACGTTCCGATCGCGGCGGCCGCGGCGGAACTCGCGCGGGCGGCGCCCGGCGCATGACCGAGGCCGAGGATCCCGTGCTGATGCTGCGCCGTCTCGCGGTCGAATTCACGACCCCTAACGCGCGCTTTCGCGCGGTCGACGGCGTGAGTCTGAACGTCGAGCGAGGCCAGACGCTCGCGCTGGTCGGCGAAAGCGGCTCGGGTAAGTCGGTGACGACGCTGTCGATACTGCGACTCCTGCGCCCGCCGCTCGCGCGCATCGCCGCCGGTGAAATCTTGTTCCGCGGCCGCGACGGCCGGCTGCGCGATCTTGCGCAATTGGACGAGCGGCAGATGCGCAGCGTGCGTGGCGATCAAATCGGCCTGATCTTCCAGGAGCCCATGACCAGTCTCAACCCGGTCATGAGTGTCGGCGCGCAGATCGCGCAGGCGATCAGGCTGCATCGCGCGGTGTCGAAGCGGGCCGCGGCTGCCGAAGCCCAGTCGCTGCTGCGCCTCGTCGAGATCGACGATCCCGCGCGGCGCGCGGCGAGCTATCCGCACCAGCTGTCGGGCGGCATGCGCCAACGCGTCATGATCGCGATGGCGATCGCCTGCCGTCCCGTGCTGCTGCTTGCCGACGAGCCGACGACTGCCTTGGACGTGACCGTGCAGGCGCAGATCCTGCGCTTGATTCGCCGGCTGCAGCGCGAGTTCGGCATGGGTGTGCTGTTCATCACGCACAATCTCGGCGTCGTCGCCGAGATCGCCGATCAGGTCGCGGTCATGTACGGCGGCCAGATCGTCGAATCCGCGCCCGTCCACGAGTTGTTCGACTCGCCGCGGCATCCCTATACGCGCGCGCTGCTCGCGAGTCTGCCCGACGCGGCGGCAGCGCATACGCCCCATCAGCGGCTGCGTGTCGTGCCCGGTCAGGTCGTCGATCCGCGGCGTCTCCCGCCGGGCTGCCGCTTCGAGCCGCGCTGCGTGCGCGCCGAGGAGCAGTGTCGGCGCAGCGGTCCCGAAGTCATGGCCGCGAGCCCGGTGCACGACGTACGCTGCCGCCGCTGGAATGAGGCGTGACGCTGCAACGACACATGGCCGTCGAACGGGGCACGACTGAACCCTTGCTCGATGTGCGTGGCTTGTCGGTGCATTTCGAACGCTCCGGCGGGTTCTGGCGCCGCGCCGCGCCGATCAAGGCGGTCGATGACGTGAGTTTTTCGGTGCATGCGCACGAGATCCTGGGGCTCGTCGGCGAGTCGGGTTCGGGCAAGAGCACGCTCGCGCGCGCGATCTTGCGGCTGATCGAGCCGACCGCAGGGTCGGTACGCCTCGGGGGTACCGAGCTCACGGGACTCGAGGCCCGTGCGCTGCGCGCCATCCGCAAACGCATGCAAGTGATCTTTCAAGACCCGTACGCGAGCTTGAATCCGCGCATGACGGCCGGCGAGAACATCAGCGAGGGCCTGCGGCTGCTCGGCGAGGATACCCGCGCCGCTCGCGCCGTCGCCGTCACCGAATTGCTGCGTCAGGTGGGTTTGCCCGCCGAGGCGGCCGGTCGCTATCCGCACGAATTCTCCGGCGGCCAGCGGCAACGCATCGGCATCGCACGGGCGCTCGCCGTGCAACCGGCACTGATCATCGCGGACGAGCCCGTGTCGGCGCTGGACGTGTCGATCCAGGCCCAGATCCTCAATCTCTTGCTCGATCAGCAGGAGCAGCGCGGGCTCGCGCTGCTGTTCATCGGTCACGACCTCTCGGTGATCCGCCATTTCTGCGATCGCCTGCTCGTGCTCTATCTCGGCCGCATCGTCGAGATCGGCACGACCGAAGCCGTGTTCGCGAATCCTCAGCATCCGTACACGCGGGCGCTGCTCGACGCGGCGCCGGCCACCCATCCCAAGCGGCGTGCGCCCGCGCACGCGCCGGCCCTCGAGCTCGGTCAGAGGCCGCAAGGCGGCGCGGGCTGCGCCTTTCGCACGCGTTGTCGCTACGTTCTGCCGGCCTGCCACGGCGCCGTGCCGCCGCTGCGCACAGTCGCTGCTGGCCACGTCGCAGCCTGCATCCGCACCGATTTGCCCGCGCGCACCGAAGGAGCACTGTCATGAAAAAAATCACCTGGGGCATACTCAGCACCGCGAACATCGGCGTCAAACGCGTGATTCCGGCGATTCTCGCGGGTCCCTCCGGGCGCATCGCCGCGATCGCTTCGCGCGATGCCGGCCGTGCGGCGAGCGTCGCCGCAAAGTTCGCGATCGAGCGCAGCTACGGCAGTTACGAGGCCCTGCTCGCCGATCCGGAAATCGAGGCGATCTACAATCCCCTGCCGAATCACCTGCACGTGGCATGGACCGTCAAGGCCCTGGATGCGGGCAAGCACGTGCTCTGCGAGAAGCCGATCGGACTCGATGCCCTCGAAGCCGAGGCCATCGTCCGCGCGCGCGAGCGCAGCGGCAAGCGGGTCGTCGAAGCCTTCATGGTGCGCTGCCATCCGCAATGGCAGAGGATTCGCGAACTCGTGCGCGCAGGGCGGATCGGCAGTGTCGGCGCCATCCAGTCCGCGTTCCTGTTCACGGTGTTGGACCCGAACAACGTGCGCAATCGGCCCGACATCGGCGGCGGTTCTCTGTACGACGTGGGTTGTTATCCGATCGTCACTGCGCGCTATGTCTTCGGCACCGAGCCGCAGCGGGCCATGGCACTCATGGACCTCGACCCCGTGCTCGGCGTCGAGCGGCTCACCAGCGGGATACTCGCGTTCCCGGCGGGTCGCCAGTTGGTCTTCACCAGTGCCTTGCAGCTCGCGGCGTTCCAGCGCGTGGTGATCCTGGGCTCGGAGGGGCGCATCGAAGTGGCGGTGCCGTTCACGCCGCAAAAGGATCATGCCTGCCGCATCGTCATCGACACGGGCGCGAGCCTCGATGGGAGCTCGGCCGAGTTCGAGCAGTTCGCGCCCGTCGACCAGTATCTGTTGCAGTGCGAACAAGCGGCCGCAATATTTCGCGATGCAGCGCAGCAGGAATTTCCGATCGAGGATGCGATCGCGAACATGCGGGTCATCGATGCCCTGTACCGCGCGGGCGGCTCGGGACGCTGGGAAACCGTTTGAGCGGCGCGCGCCGTTCGGCGGTTCCGCTCTGGGCCATGGGCTTGAGCAACGCCCTGTTCGGGATGTACGGCGGCATCCTGGTGATCTCCGTGCCGCAGTTGTTGAGCGCGCGCCACGTCCCCGAGGCGGTGATCGCGTCCATGACGGCGGTGATGATCTCGCCCGGGTTTTGGACGTTCTTGTTCACTCCCGTGCTCGACGTCAAGTTCAGCCGGCGCTGGTATTCCGTCACGACCGCGTTGATCGCGGCCGCGTTGCTGTCGCTGGCCCTGCTCAACCTCGAGCGTCCGGTGTTCGTCGAGGTGCTGCTCGTGGTGGGTTTCTTCTTCGCGAATCTCTATCAAAACGCGCTCGGCGGCTGGCTCTCGAGCATCATAGAGAACGGCGAAGAAGGAACCTTGAGCGTCTGGTCGACGATCGGCAACATCAGCGGCGGCGGCTTGATGGCGATCATCACCGGCGAGCTGGTCACTCGCCTGTCGGCGGCCGCGGCCGCGATCGTGCTCGGTCTTGCCGTGCTCGTGCCGATCGCGATCTTTCCGTGGATGGACGCGCCGGGTCCCGATCGGCGTCTCGCGCGCGAGAGCTTCGGGCGTTTCTTCGCCGAGGTCGCTGCGATACTCAAGCGGCGCGAGGTGTTGATCGCGATCGTGCTGTTTCTCGCCCCCGCGGCGACCTTTTCGCTGACCAATCTCTTGGGCGGCCTCGGCGCCGACTTTCATGCCTCGACGCATTTTGTCGGTCTCGTGGGCGGCACGGGCGTGCTGCTCGGCGGTGTCGCCGGTTGCCTGGTGTTCAAGCTGATCCAGCGTTTATTGCCCCTGCGTTATCTCTATCTTGCCATCGGGATCGTCGGGGCACTGTTCACGCTGAGCCTGATCTTGCTGCCGCGCACACCGGCCACGTTCGCGCTCGCGCTGATCGGTGAAAACGTCTTCCAGTCGGTCGCGATCACTGCCTCGACCGCGATCGCCTTCGAGACCGTCGGGCGGGCGAATCCGCTGGCCGCGACGACCTACGGGCTGATGATCGCCTCGTTCAACGTGTCCAACACCTACATGTTGGTCATCGACGGCTGGGGCTATGCGCGGCGCGGGGTCACCGGGGGTTATGCCGCGGACGCCTGCATCAGTGTCGCGGCGAGCCTGTTGCTGGCCGCCGGCCTGAATCGCCTTGCGCGGCGCCGCGCGCCAGCTCTGCCCGCCGGCCCATAGGCGAACGCGCCGGTTTCCGACAGGCAGGTCCTACGCGTAGTCCGGCCAGATTCCGGCGGCGCGGTGCACCGAAGCGCCGGACACTACCTCCAGCACGGCCACGAGCCGTATATCTGGAGGCAATGATGCAGAACGACAGTCAAAGCAGCCGGCATCGCGGCGGTTCGGGCAATTTTGCCAATGATCCCGGGCGTGCGAGCGCAGCGGGGCGCAAGGGCGGCCGGAATTCGGGCGGCAATTTCGCCAAGGACCCCGCGCGGGCGAGTGCGGCGGGGCGCAAAGGCGGGCAGATCTCCGGCGGCAATTTTGCCAACAATCGGGCGCGTGCGAGCGAGGCAGGGCGCAAGGGCGGCCAGGCGAACGCCGGGCACGGTTCCAGCGTCGAGGGTTCCAAAGTTGACGGCGCCGGGCCGAAGCGCCGACCGTGACGCCGAAGCACGGTGCGCTCCGGGCCGCCGCTCGCCGACCAAGGTTTCCACCACGCCGGAATCATTCCCGCGGCTTGAAAATTTCGTCGAGCAGGTCCGCCGTGCCCGGTATGCGCTCGAGCCGCGGATAGCGCAAGCCATCGTGATAGTCGATGCGTTTGGTCTCGTAGCGATCGGCCTGCCGTAGCAGCAATTCGATCGGCTGTGCCCCACCCTTGGCCGCCGTGATCGCCGCGCTGAGGCGTTCCGGCGTATAGCTATGGCCGTCGACCGCGAGCAGGGTGTAGTCCTGCGTGAGACCGGCGCGAAATGCCGGGCCGTTCCAAACGACACTCACGATGCGACCGGCTTTGTCGAGCGTGCAGCCGAGCGAATACGAAAAATCGACTACTTTTCGATAGGCATCGACGTCGGCGGAATAAGGCGTCGCTTGCTCGGTGTACACGAGCCGCCAGCCCGACCGCGACAGACCGTCGAGCGGCGCGCCCGGTCCATGACTATCGAGCCGGCTGCGCAGGAAATCCGCCCAGTCGTAGGCTTGCACGCCGTTCAAGGCTTGCACGACGTCATCGAAGGTATAGGTCAGCGGCCGGTGCCGGCCGTCCTCGACGCCGAAGAAGCGGCGCGCGAAGTCGTCGAGCGAACGCCGATCCTTGGACAGCTCGCGTATCTTGGTGTCGGCGTCGAACCAGATCAACTCGCCTTCGCTGTAGTAGTCCTCGGCCCGTTGCCAGGACGCCCAGGCGAGCGGACTGCGATGGTTGATGATCGGATCGTTGGTCGTGTCCTGCAGGGAACGCCAGACACGACCCGCACGCTGCTGATCATAGAGCGCCGCGGTCGCCGCCAAGGCCTCGCGCATTTGACTGGTTGCGACGAGTCCCGAGCGCGCGCCGAGCACGTGACCCCAATAACTCGTGCCGCCCTCGTAGACCCACAGCAGGGAGTCTTGCATGGGCATATTGAAGTTCGCGGTCAATTGATCCGCGGGGCGGCGGAATTTGCCGTCCCAAGAATGGGTGAATTCGTGCGAGACCAGCCCCGAGCGCCAGGCCTGTTGGTGATCCCAGTCGGAGAAGTAGGTGGTCCTCACGCCGTTCTCGCCCGACTGATGGTGCTCGAGGCCCGCAAAGCTGAATTCGTCGCTGAGCGCCATGAGAAAGTCGTAGTGCGCGAAGTGATGCGAGCCGAACAGCTTGTAGGCCTGTTGCACGAGTCGGCGATGCGCCTCGAGTTGCGCCGGACTCGCCGAGAGATTCTCCGGCGCATCGGCCATCATGTCGAGATAGACCGGGACCTTTGCGCCCGGATCGAGATCGACCCGCTGGAAAAACCGGCCCGCATAGAGCGGTGAATCGACGAGTTCCTCGATGTCGAGCGGTTTGAATTCGAGCGTGTCGCCGTCGCGCGCCGCGACTTCGAGTGCGCCGGCGAACTGCCATTGCTCGGGCAGGGTGAGGCTCGGCTTGACCAGAATGCCGTGGGCATAAAAGCCCGCCGGATAGAGCAGCAGCGCCTCCCAGTGCACGGCTAACATGACTGGAGTAGCGAGGATCGCGCCCTGATCGTGCTCGATCGGCGAGAGGAACTGAAAATCCGCCTCGAGCGTCGTCACGCCCGCGGGTACGTCGACGTGGAAGGCATACATGTTCACCGGATCCCGCCTCCATTCCAGGCGCCGGCCGTTGCCGGTGAACTCGAGTCCCGCGAGCTGTGCGAGCAGCGGACCCGACGGCGCATGCGTACCGAGATGCCATTGCGGGTAGAGCAGGGTGAGCGCGCCCGGTTGGACGGGGATGCGCTCGTGGGCGGCGAAGATCTTTTGCGCGACGTTGCGGGCGTCGACGTGCAATTCAAGCGTCCCGGCATACGGGATGTCGACGGGCGGCGGTACGTCCGCGTCGGCACGAGCGACCGCATCCGGGAATGCGAACTTGGCGCCGGCCCACAACAGAAATAGACCCAGGGGGAAGCTTACTCGAAAGTGCATGGTTTCTCCGCTGCTGAAGTTTTTGCAATCTAGCAAAAACTTCAGCCAGGCGGAGCAGCGACGGTCGCGCTCTGCGCCGCATCTTACTCAAATGATCGGATTGTCGATCGAATGGAGCGCTTGGCTCAATTTCTTCACGCAGTTCGTGAATCCGTTCTGAGCCGGATCGAGTCCGAGCGATGCGCAGGCTAGCCCCTGCCGCTGCGCCTGGTCGTGCGCGGACGCCCGGTAGTAGGAGATCAGCGCCGGCGGCAATGCGTCGCCGTTCTCCGCTACGCCCGACGTCTGCGTAGAATCGCCGCTCGCCGGGCGATTGCCCAACACACACAAGGCAAGATCAGAACTGCCAGGCGCCAGGCCCTTGGCGGCGCAGGCGGCATCGGTCGATCGCGTAAGCTGCGCGTCTATCACGCCCTGCAGCGACTCAGACAGGCTCAAGACGCACACGCGATAGTGGCTGGTGTCGTTGTCGACAATGGGGCCGCGGAACTGACCACCCGCGTGCAGTGTTTCGTTGGGATTCAGACCCATGACGGTCTGACAGATGCTGGAGACTCGCTCAAATTGAGCCGCCTGCAGATGGACCGGGTTATCAGCAGGAACCGTTGTGCAGGCGGTCAGGCCGGAGCCCAGCGTCACCAAGGAAGCCGCCGACAGCGTTAGAAGCTGGGCGCGCGACCGCGATACGACCGAGATGCGCTGCAGGAGATGATGCATTGTCATGGTTAAGTTTTCTCTATGTGATTGATGGAGGACAAAGGTCTATGTGGACCGGGTCACGCAACACCTGCATGCGTGTTTCGTGACCCGTTCAAGCTTCAAGTCGTCAAATCAAAGCGGTCGAGCGTCATCACCTTGGTCCAGGCCTTGACGAAATCCGCGACGAACTTCTGCTGTCCGTCCGACGAGGCATAGACTTCCGCGACTGCGCGCAGCTCGGAGTTCGAGCCGAACAACAGGTCGACCGGCGTGGCGGTCCACTTCAGGGCGCCGGTCTTGCGATCGTGACCCTCGTAGATCCCCGCGGACGTCGCGGACTTTTCCCACTTGTAGGACATGTCGAGCAAGTTCACGAAGAAGTCATTCGTCAATGTGCCGGGCCGATCGGTGAACACGCCGTACGCCGTCTGTCCTTCATTGGCATTCAGGACTCGAAGGCCGCCGACCAACACGGTCATTTCGGGAACGGTGAGCGTCAACATGTTCGCCCGATCAACCAGACTCTGAGCCGGCGATTGGCGCGCGTCTTCGACGTAGTAATTCCTGAAACCGTCCGCGACCGGTTCGAGCACGGCGAATGACACCGCATCGGTCTGGCTCTGCAACGCATCCGTGCGACCGGGCGTGAAGTGCACGTCAACGCTGACTCCCGCGTTCTTTGCCGCCTGTTCCACGGCGGCGTCGCCACCGAGAACGATGAGGTCGGCCAGCGAGACCTGCTTGCCGCCGGTGTGTGCACGGTTGAAGTCCTTCTGGATCGCCTCGAGACGCGCCAACACGGTGCCCAATTCCTTCGGATCGTTGACGTTCCAATCCTTCTCCGGCGCGAGGCGTATACGCGCCCCGTTCGCGCCACCACGATAGTCGGTGTAGCGGAACGTGGCCGCCGAGCCCCAAGCGGTTCGGACGAGTGCCGGCAGCGGCACGCCCGAGGCCAGCACCTTCGCCTCCAGCGCCGCGACATCGGCCGCATCGATCATCGCGTAGTTGGCCTTGGGCAGCGGGTCCTGCCAGATCAGGTCGACATTCGGAATCTCCGTACCGACATAGCGGGCGCGCGGCCCCAAGTCGCGATGCGTGAGCTTGAACCACGCCTTCGCGAACGCGATCTTGAACTGCTCCGGATGCTGTCTCCAGCGCATGGTGATCTCGCGATAGCTGGGGTCGAACTTGAGCGCGAGGTCGGTTGTGAACATGAACGGTGCATGTCGCACGGTCGGGTCTTGCGCGTCGGGGACCAGGTTCGATGCCGCGCCATTCGCAGGAATCCACTGGATCGCACCGCTCGGACTCTTGGTCTGCACCCAGTCGTAGGAATACAGATTGTCGAGATATTGCATGGTGAACGTGGTCGGAGAGGCCGACCATGCGCCTTCCAGGCCGCTGGTGATCGTATCGCCGCCCTTGCCGGTGCCGCACTTGCTCTGCCAGCCCATGCCCTGCTCCTCGACCCCGGCCGCAGCGGGCGCGGGTCCCTGGCACTTCGACGCATCATGAGCGCCGTGCGCCTTGCCGAAGGTGTGACCGCCCGCAATGAGCGCCACCGTCTCCTCGTCGTTCATCGCCATGCGACCAAAGGTTTCACGGATGTCCTTCGCCGCCGCGAGGGGATCCGGATTGCCGTTGGGACCCTCGGGATTCACGTAGATCAGGCCCATCTGCGACGCCCCGAGCGGTTTAGCCAATTTCCGCTCGCCGGTAGCGCTGTAGCGCTGGTCGCTCGCGAGCATCTTCGCCTCGGACCCCCAGTACACGAGGTCAGGTTCCCAATCGTCCGCGCGACCACCGCCGAAGCCGTAGGTCTCAAAGCCCATGGACTCGAGCGCGACGTTGCCGGTCAGGACCATGAGGTCGCCCCAGGAGAGCTTGGCACCGTATTTCTGCTTGACGGGCCACAGCAGGCGCCGCGCCTTGTCGAGGTTGGCATTGTCGGGCCAGCTGTTCAGCGCTTCGAAGCGCTGCTGTGCGCCGCCGGCGCCGCCGCGGCCATCGCCGGTACGATAGGTACCGGCGCCGTGCCAGGCCATCCGGATGAAAAACGGGCCGTAGTTGCCGTAATCTGCCGGCCACCAGTCCTGCGAAGTCGTCAAGACTTGCTTGATGTCCGCCTTGACGGCGTCAAGGTCGAGGGTTGCGAACTCTTTGGCATAATTGAACTGCGGACCCAGCGGATTCGATTCGGCAGCGTGCTGCCGCAGCGGCGACAGATCGAGATGGTCCGGCCACCAGAATTGGCTCGGCATGGGCTCGCCGCCCTCGGCGCTGAAGGCGGCGCCTGGCACCAGGAGTATCGCGCTGACCGCGGCAGCGACCAGCGTCTTCCTCGACAATTTCTTCTGCATGTGCTTCTCCTCGATCGAAGGAAACGATCGATTGAGCGGCGACTGTATGCTCATCTCTCGATAGACATCGTCAATTGTTTATATCGTTTCGATAGATAAAAGACATCGACGCTTCTCGCAGCCGCAGGCCGTGTCCGCCTTGTTCGCGCAGGCAGGAGCCTGAGGGTCGCGTCCGGCGCTCAGGCGCGCGGGCCCAGCGGCACCTCGAGATAGCAGCCGAATTCGCCGAGGAAATCCACGGCGATGCAGGCGTGAACACGGCCCTGCTTGTTGTCGAACGTCGCGCGCTCGGCCAGCGGGAACACCGGCTGGTGCCAGACCGAGGTGTCGATATGGATGCCGAAGGATCCGTCGCAATAGAAAGCGACGAAGTCCTCCGGCTTCACGTCATCTCCCGGCGGCGCGAGCAGTGCGACGAACGCCGCGCCGTTGCGCGGCGCGAAGATCTGTCCGCCGTCGGGATGGTAATTCGCTTCGTGCGTGTACAGGCGGCTGCAGTCGCGCGCCGTACGCGTCGTCGAGGCACTCGCGGGATCCGCAAACCAGCCGGTGATGTAGTGCCGGCCGACCGCGCGATTTACCGCATGCAGGACTTCGCCCTCGCGTGCCATCTCGAAGCACTCTTCGACGCTGCCGCCCTCGTTGCCGGTACCCGCGACCACGGGCCGCCACCCCGGTTGCGGCCAGGTCGCGATCGCGACCGACTCGCCGGCAAAATCCGTGACGATCCGCCCGAAGCCGCGCAGACTCGCCGGCGTCGCCAGGGTCCACGGCACGCGTTGCGCGCGCGCTTCGCCGCGGGCGATCGAGGGCATCGCCGCGAGATCCACGGCCGCAAAATTGGACAACGGCAGGCCGTTCATACGCTCACGCGGCGGCATGCGCGAGCGCCGGGACGAGGTCGGCGACGCTGTCGATGACGAGATCGGCGCCGGCGGCATAGAGCGCCTTGCCGGCGGCGGCGATGCGGGCGCTGCGCTCGGCCTCGGGCAGCGCCGCAAGCGCGGCCGCCGAGAGTCCGACGCCATTGCCCGAGGCGGCGACACCGATCGTGTAGCAGCCCGCGGCGCGTCCCTCGGCGACACCCGACTCCGCGTCATCGACCTTGACGACGCGGGACAATGGCCAGACGCCGAGGTCGACGCAGGCCTTGTAGATCATCAGCGGCGAGGGGCGAGCATGCAGGGTTTCGCCCGAACAGACGAGATGGTCGGGGCTGTAGCCTTGCTCGGCGGCCCTGGTCAACACCGGTGCCATCATCTCGCGCGTATAGCCGGTCGAGGATGCGATCTTGAGTCCGGCCCCGCGCAGGGTATCGACCGTGGTGCGTGCCCCGTCGATCAAGCCGGCCGCAAGTGCCGCCTGCGCGCGCATCAGCGGACCCAACTCACCGATCAGAGTCTCGCAATCTGCCGCCGTCGGTGCCTGACCCGACGCCGCCGCCCAGGCGAAGGCTATCTTGGCATCATCGAGCAGGGCGCGGACGTGGTCTTTCTTTGCCTTGCCCATGTCGCGGCGCGCCTCGGCTTCGGTCAAGAGCACGCCATGCCGATGAAAGACCTCGACCAGCGCCTGCACCGGGGCAACGCAACCATGATCGACCATCGTACCCGCCCAGTCGAAGATCACGAGATCGAAACGTTCTTTCAATGGCATCGCTGGAATCCCCTTCGCCGGCAAGCGGGTCCGCAGTTGCGACGCGACCGGCGCCGCAGCGCGACCGGGGAATGATAAGCTGTCCGCGCCTCCCCGGCATGGCAATGTGCGGGTACCGCCGCTCGAGGATCCGCCCGTGACAGCAAGTCTGCGCCGCCTGCTCGCACGCTCGAATGCGCTCGTCTTCACGCTGGTCGCGGGCTGCGCAGGCTTCAGCGCTTATTTTGCGATGTATGCGTTCCGCAAACCCTTCTCGGCCGCGAGCTTCGGTCTCGTTCCCGGCTGGCATTTCGCGCTCGATTACAAGATTGCACTCGTGATCGCCCAGGTCGCGGGCTACGCGGTATCGAAATTGATCGGTATCAAAGTCATCTCCGAACTCGCTCCGCGCCGACGCCCGGTCGCGATCCTGGCATTGATCGCCGGCGCCTGGCTCGCCTTGCTGCTGTTCGCGTTGGTGCCGGCTCCCTGGAACGTCGCGGCGATGTTTCTGAACGGGCTGCCGCTCGGCATGATATGGGGTCTCGTGTTCGGCTTCATGGAGGGTCGGCGCGTCTCCGAAGTGCTCGGTGCCGTCGTCTGCGCGAGCTTCATCGTCTCCTCCGGCGCGGTCAAGACCGTCGGCAAGATCGTCATGACCGACTGGCACGTCACGGCGTTCTGGATGCCCGCGGTGGCCGGTGCCCTGTTCTTTCCGCTGTTGTTCCTCTCGGTCTGGACTTTGTCCGCGTTGCCGCCGCCGGACGCGCGCGACGAGGCGGCGCGCGTGCGCCGCGCGCCCATGGATGGGGCGGCCCGCGCGGCGTTCGTCGCCGAGTACGGCGGCGGGCTCGCGCTGCTGATCGTCGCCTACGTGCTCGCGACGGCACTGCGCGATTTCCGCGACAACTTCGCCGCGGAGTTGTGGCGCGGCCTGGGTTATGGCAACGGCGCGGCGATCTTTACCGCGAGCGAGCTGCCGGTTGCCGCGCTCGCGCTGATTGCGCTCGGACTGATCATGATCGTACGCGAGAATCGCCGCGCGCTCGCCGTGATCCATCTCGTGATCATCGCGGGTCTCGTCCTGCTGGGGGTCTCGACGCTGGCGTTTCAGGCGGGCTTCCTCGGTCCCGTCGCCTGGATGATCTTGAGCGGGGCCGGACTCTACATGGTCTATACGCCGTTCAACGCCATGCTGTTCGATCGCATGATCGCCGTCAGCGGTCGCATCGGGACGGCGGGATTCCTGATCTATCTGGCTGATTCGGCCGGCTATGTCGGCAGCTGCGCGCTGCTGTTGTGGCGCAATTTCGGCCTCGTCGACCTCGATTGGCTGCAGGTTTTCACGACGAGCGTCTATGCGACCAGCCTGATCGGCATCGTGCTGGTGCTGCTGTCGGCGGGATTTTTCCTGCGCAAGGGCAGGCGCGCCGTCGCGGCTGCCGCAACGGTGTCCTAGTTCGGGCCTACTCCCGGTAGCTGGTGAGCGCGTCGCCGAGCGCCTGTTCGAGCGGCCCCAGCCAGGGAGCGAAATTCTTCCAGTGATCGAGACCTTCGCGAAAGATGGGCCGGCGTACCTGTTCGGAACTCGCCGTGCGGATGCTGCGCTCGGTCTTGTGGAATTCCACGCAGGCGGGCTCGAACTCGAGCTCGCAGAATTCGAGGATGCGCCGCACGTTGCCTTCCAGATCCTCGACGACGTCTTCGTGCTGCACGCGCAACACGCGACCCGGCAGCACGGCATTCCAATGCCGCATCAAGTCCAGGTAGGTGCGGTAGTAGCGCGCGATGTCGAGGATGCTGTAGGTGAACTCCTGACCGGAGGCGAACAGCTGTTTGAAGTTGCTGAAGCAACAGGCCATCGGCTCGCGCCGCGCATCGATGATCCGGGCGTTCGGCAGCATCAAATGGATGAGCCCGAGGTGCCGGAAATTATTCGGCATCTTGTCGATGAAGAAGGGCCGGCCGGTGCGATAGATGCGCGTGTCGCGCAGATACTTCTCGCCCATCCGCGCGAAGTCCTCGGCTGCGAACTCGGCGAGCACACCGGGATAGCGGGGATGATCGAGATCCGGATCCCGGCCCTGCAGGTCGAGCGCCGCGCGCGGAATGTCGGCGAGTTCCTGTGTGCCTTCGACGCGGCTGTGGGAGGCGAGTATTTGCTCGAGCAGCGTCGAGCCGGAACGCGGCAGCCCGACGATGAAAATCGGATCCGGTGCCGGTGCGCCGACGCCGCGACGTTGCGCGAAGAAATCCGCCGTGCACGTCGCGATCTGCAGCCGCGTGTTCGTCTCGAGGATTTCGGCGCGATAACGGCTCTCGGCCCGCTTCAAGGCGTTGCCGCGCTCGTAGTAGGCCCACGAGTTCGCGAAATCCCCTTCGTCCTCGAGCGCCTTGCCGAGCGCGAAGCACAAATGGCAGCGATCGACGGGCGCGATCCCGGGCGCGGCCTCCTCGGCGCGCATGACGTTGAGCTCGTCGGCCGTAAACCGGTAGGTCTTGAGATTGGCGAGGCTCCAGTAGGTCTCGCCGTAGCTCGGGCGGATCGCCGCGGCGGTTCGATAGGCGGCGATCGACTCCTCGCGGCGCCCGAGTGTCTTCAGCGCATGGGCGACCGAGAGATGCAGTTCTTCGGAGCGCGGCGCATCGACGAGCAGTCCGCGATAGAGGCGGATCGCTTCCTCGTGTGCGCCGACGCCGACGCAGGCGGTCGCGTAGAGCGTGCGGAATTGCCGGTTGTCGGGTTCCAGCGCGAGCAGTTTTTCGAGTTCCTCACGGGCCCGCTGATGCTTGTGACGCTCGAGCAGGGCACGCGCATAGTCGTGGCGCGCCGCGCGATACTCCGGCGCGAGTTCCAGCACCGCCGCGAGCAGCAGTTCCGCGTCGTCGTAGATTTCGCGGGCGATGCCGATGCGCGCGAGCAGCCGCATCGCTTCGACATGATTGCCGTGTTTGAGCAAATACGCGCGGATCATGGCCTCGGCGACGGTGAGGTCGCCGTCCGAGAACAGCGCGGTCGCCGTGACGACCTCCGGCGGCAGCGTCTTGAGCGTCGCCACGTGGGCGGCGGCCGTGCGCGCGTTCTCGGCATCGCCGATGAGTTTGTAGAGGCCCTCGAGCATGCTCCAGCTCGCCGGCAGCGCGGGATTGATGTTGACACCGCAGAGCAAGGCATCGATCGCCCGCGGGGCGTCCTTGAGTGCGACGTAGCAAAGTCCGCGTTCCTGATACAGCCGGCTGAACCCGGGGTGCAGGGCCTGGAGCCGGGCGAGCGTCGCCAGCGCCGCCGGAACCTGCTGCAGGCAGCGCTGACTCACGGCGAGCATGTAGAGCACGTCGCGGTTCTCGGGGACCTTGGCCAGCAGCGCCTCCGCGGCCGCTTGGGCGTCCGCATGTTGACCGCGCTGGATCAAGCCGCGAACGCGCTGCACCTCCTGCTCGATCGGGGAGGGGTGCAAATCCTGGGGCTGCGTAGCCACGGTGGCGTTCATCCGGGGATTCTACGTCAGCGGCGCCGGCTCCATGAGTTCCCGTAAGGGCCCAAGATGACGTTCGTAATGACGCCAGCGGCCGTTCGAGGCTCCATGGATCTTTTGGCGCACCTGCCATTTGCTGGTCGTGATCACGACCCGGTTCGTGCGGTGAAAATCCAAGCAGCGCGGATCCCAGGGCAGGCCGAGAAATTCGAGCATCCGGCGCGTCCAGCCTTCCTGGTCGGCGACCAAGCCTTCGTAGGGAATATCGAGCCAGTTCCCGGGCGGCAGGACGCGGCGCCAATGCGCGACGAGCCGCCGATACTGACCATGATAATGCGCCAGGGTGCCAAGGTCGTTCGCGTAAGGGTGGCTGTTCGCGAAATGTTGGAAATAAATCGACAGACAGGTGTCGACCGGGTGACGTTGCATGTGCAGAATTCGCGCCTGCGGCAAAGCGGCGTGTATCAAACCGACGTTCATGAAATTCGCCGGCATCTTGTCGATGACGCGCTCGGCATCGGGCGCGAGCGCGGCGAGGCGCTCGTGGAACCCCGCGGCCAGTTGCGCGAGTACGTCGGGGCCAAGCTGCGCGGAAGCTGCCGCCGACGCCGCTGCCGCCGCATCCCAATAGGTCAATTCACCCGCGCCGAACACAGCCGGGTGGGAAGCGAGAATTTGCTCGGTCAAACTCGTCCCCGAGCGGGGCATGCCGATCACGAACACGGCGCGTTCGGCCTGCGCGCGCGGCTGGGGCGCGGCCAGCTGCCGCGATCGCGCCGGATGATGCGCGATCAGATCGTCGACGCGAGTCGCGAGCCGCACGGCGTCGTACCGCGCGCCATAGCGCTTGGACAGATCATTGGCCTGCGTGTATTCGGCGAACGCGGCATCGTAGTCGCCGATATCGTCGAAATACTTGCCGCGTGCATAACGCAGGCTGATTGCATGCCGCAACGGCAGCCTTTTTGCGACCAGGCGCTCGGTGGCCGCAAGCCAGTCCGCGTCCGCGGCGCTCATCTTGCGGTGGCTCGCGATTCCGAACCATGCCGTCGTGGCCTCGGGATCGCGCGCGATCGCTGCTCGGAACTGCACTTCCGCGCCCGCGAAATCGCCGCGGTCGGCGAGCAACTCGCCGAGGAAGGCGAGGGTGTCTGCCGCTTCGGGCCGGACGGCGAGCGCCGCCCGGCAATGTGCTTCCGCCTCGGCCGCGCGGCCGAGGCGCCGCAATGCCATCGCGAGCGTCAGTTTTGCACCCGCGTAGTCGGGATCGACCGCGAGCGCGCGGCGATAACAGTCGGCCGCCTCGTCGAGAGCCCCAAGATCGAGCAGGGCATTGCCGAGATTGTGATGCAGGACGGCGCGATCCGGCGCCAAGCGCAGCGCACGACCGAAACATTCGAGCGCCGCGCGCAGTTCGCCGCGATCGCGATGGGCGTTGCCGAGATTACTCCAGACAGCGGGATCGCGCGGGTTCGCGCGCAGCGCTGCGGTGTAGCTCTCGATCGCCGCGCCGAAATCGCCTTGTGCCGCCAGGGCGATGCCGAGATTATTGTGCGCGGCGCCCAAGCGGGGCGCGAGCGCGAGTGCGCGCCGACTCGCGGCGATCGCCTCCGGGACCCGCCCCATCTGCAACAAGGCATGGCTCAGGTTGCTATGCACCTCGGCATCGTCCGGCGTCGCCGCGAGCACGCGCTCGAAGGCCAGCACCGCGTCTGCCTGGCGGCGGAGCTCGAGGTACACATTGCCGAGATTGTTGCGCGCCGCATGCAGATCGGGAGCGAGCTGCAAGGTGCGTTCGAAGGCGCTCGCGGCCTCCGCCCAGTACCGGCGCTGCTGTAGCGCGGAGGCGAGCATACCCTGTGCCTCGACATCGGCCGGGAACAGCTCAGCGTTCCGACGTAGCGCGGAAAGCGGGTCTTCATTCGAAGCGGCGGGCAGGTCGTTGCGACCGAGGCTCATGTGTGGAAACCCAAAAAAAAGGGCGGACACCATGTCCGCCCTTGATTCTACTCGAACCGGCTCGAGGCCGGCGGCAGCGCACCCCAGACTAAAACTTGTACCCGAAGCCCAGCGTCAAGACGCGCGGGCGCAGCGGCACTTCCGACTTGATGAACTGCGCGGAGCTCGTGAACGTGCTCGCATCGGAGTTCGTCAAGTTGCTGCCCGAGATCTGCACGTTCCAGTTGTCCTTCGCCACGGCGATCGCCGCATCGTAGGTCGTGTAGCCCGGCATGTCGTAGCGCAGCAGCGTCGTCGTCGGAATGGTTTCTCCGGGCGCATTGCCCGACTGATAGGTCGCCGGCTCGTTGTACATATGTGCCGTGTGGCTCGCGCCGACCCAGGCGAAGGACTTGTAATTCAACCAGGTCCAGTCGTAGCGCGTCCGGATATTGAACTGCAGCGGCGGCGAATAGGCGGGCCGGGTGTCGAGCGCTCCGAACGGATTCTCGAACGGCGCACCCTTGACCGACGTGATGCACTGGCCGTAGGTCGGGCTGCTCGCAATGTTGCTGATCAGGCACGGCGAGGTCGTCTGGTTGGCACTGTTCCAGGAACTCGATCCCTGCACCGATAGGCCGTCGGTGATGCGCGCGATCGCCTGCAGCTCCACGCCCTTGATCTTGTAGTCCGGACCGTTGACGCCGAAGGTCGTATTGCCGAGCGCGACCGGGTTGAAGAACGACAACTGCACGTCCTTCCAGTCCATGATGTAACCCGAGATGTTGACTTGCAACCGATGATCCAGCCACTCGCTCTTCAAGCCGATTTCGTTGTTGATCAGTTTGTCGGGCCCATAACCCGAGGGCTTTTCGAACTGCGGTTCCTTGCTGCCCGCCGCATTCGCAACCGTAAGGTAATCCGCGACGCCGCCTTCCGTACGGTTGAAGGCGCCCGGACGGAAGCCCGTGGACCAGGTGTAGTAGGCAAGGATGTCGGGCGTCACGTGATAGTCCAGGTTCGCCCGTTTGCTCCAGCCGCTGTAGCTGATCGTCTTGTTGATGCCCGTGCCCGTACAGCCGCCGTTCGGTACGTCGACGCAGCCCTCCGAGGTGTAGAACTCCGAGCCGGTTTCGAACTCGCTGTAGTCGTAGTGACGCGCGCCGGCCGCGATCGTGAGTACTTTCGGAATGATGTCGTAGTCCGCCGAGCCGAAGAACGCGATCTGCGAGTAACCGCGCTGCGCGTCCTCGCCGAAGGCCGTGTTCGAGGAGCGCAGGCCGGGATCGACCGCCGGCGTGCCGGGAACCGGGCCCACCGCCGAGACGCAATCCGGACCGCCGGCGAGCGCCGTCGTCAGGTTCGCAGTCGTGCACTGCGGGTCGTCGAGATAGTTGAAGTTCATCTGGTCGTCGATCACGAACTTTTCGTAGTAGGTTCCGAGGATGCCGCGCACGTCCTTGTCGTCGGGCGTGCTGACGCGGATTTCGTGGCTCTGGTGCGTATTCTCGACCGTGTCGTTCCAGGAACCGTTCGGCGTGTAACAGCTGAGTGGTTTAGCCGCGCTGCCGATGCCGATGCCACCGCCCGTACATGCGTAATAGAGACCGCCGCCGGTCTTCAAGTAGTTGGTGTAGTCCTGTTGTTGCTGGATGTGACGATCCAGGTAGCTGCCGGTGTAGACCAGCTTGAAATCATCGATCTTGCCGTTGACCGTCCAGGCCGTGTTCTCGTAGTGATCCTTGTCATAGGCCGGTTGGAACGCGGTGATCTGGTCGGAACCAAGGGTCTGGCCGTCGGAGGCGATCGGATAATCGGCGAAATAACCGTCCGCTTCCATGTTCTGGTAGCTCTGCGTGACGAGCAGGTTCCAGTTATCGTTGATTTGCCACAGGGCGCCGAGCCGGAAGCCGCTATAGGTCACCGGGTTCGTCGCATTCGCGACCAGGTTGTTGTTGTTGATGGTCGCGCCGCCGGGCACGGGCAGCGTGAACGTGCCGGGCACGTTGTCGATGTAGCCGCCGCGGCGGTCGTCGAAAATCGTCGCGCGAACGGCGAGCACGCCGTCGATGATCGGCAGGTTCAAGGTCGCGACGCCGGAGGAATTCGGGTCGCCGCCCGCAGTCGTGCCGTAGGTGACGTTGACGTTGCCCTCGGTGACGTCGAGTTTCGGCTTGTTCGTGATGTAGCGAATCGCACCGGCTTCCGCGCCGCCGCCGAACAGGGTGCCCTGCGGACCCTCGAGGACTTCGACACGTTCCATGTCGGCCATGTAGACGTCGACGTTGCGACCGGGGAACTGCATGGACTGGTCGTCCAAGTAGACGGCGACGTTCGGGAACGGTGCGGTCGTCGCGGCGGACTGGTTGCCGGCATTGGTCGCGGCCAGGCCGCGCATGTAAATCTGTCCTGCGCCCGGGCCGTTCGATGCGTAGGTCACGTTCGGTGTGTACTTGAGCAAGTCATCGAACGTCGACACATTGAGTTGCGACAGTTGTTCGGTCGTCAAAGCCTGGATCGTGATCGGCACATCCTGAATGGATTCATTGCGTCGCTGCGCAGTGACGACGATTTCCTGGATGCCTGACGTGTCGGCATCGGTCGCGTCGGCGGCGAGAACGTTGTTGCTGCCCGCGGCCGAGGCGCCGAGCACGGCGGCAATGGCCAAGCCAAGCTTGCGGTTGGTATTCAAGAAACTCTCCCTAAGCATTCAGTGGTAAAAACGAAACAAGTCGTGATTCGTTAAAAAAAGGCGCATACCGCTTTCTTAACCGCTGGTTAAATCCCGAACGCGACCTATGGCGAGCGCGTGCAGATTCTGCCGCGGATTCTTGCGTTGCTTTTTACTCACAGGAAATGTCAACTTAACTATAAGAGTGTTACAAATAGATGACAAGGGCCGCTGATCCATTTATTTGCGCACTCATTGGTCGGCGCGCAACGGCATCGCGGCGCGGTTGCAGCGGTAGGCGGAAGCGGGCTAAGGTGCCGACGAAGCTCCCCCCCATTGGTTGCGACGCAACAGCCCGATCTCATGCAAATCTCACGCCTCACTCCCGCGCTCGGCGCGATCGTCGCCGGTGTCAATCTGGCCGAAGAATTGCCACGGACGACGATCGACCGGCTCGGCGAGCTGCTCGTGCAACACCAGGTCTTGTTCTTCCGGAATCAGCCGCTGACGCCGCAGCAGCAATGCCGCTTCGCGGCCCGTTTCGGCGCGCTACACGTCCATCCGATTTATCCCCTGCTGCCCGACCTGCCCGAGATCATGGTCATCGACACGCATGAAAACTTCCGGCCCGACAACGACAATTGGCACACCGACGTCACCTTCAGCGAGACTCCGCCGCTCGCCGGCATCCTCGCCGCGAAACAACTGCCGAGCGTCGGCGGCGATACCCTGTGGTCGAGCAATCGCGCGGCGTACGAGGCCTTGTCGGCACCGATCCGGCGATTGCTGGACGGCCTCAGCGCGGAACACTCGGTGGTCAAGTCGTTTCCCGCGGGACGGTGGGGCGCCGATGCCGCCTTCAAGGAGCGCTACGAACGCGCGGTCGCGAAGCATCCGCCCGTGACCCACCCGGTCGTGCGCACGCACCCCGTCACGGGCGCCAAGGGTCTGTTCGTCAACGAGGGTTTCACGACGCACATTCACGAGCTCGAGCGGCGCGAAAGCGACATGTTGTTGACATTTCTGTTCGCCCACGCGGCACGGCCGGAGTTCACGATTCGCTGGCAGTGGCGCGTCGACGACGTGGCTTTCTGGGACAATCGCGTCACCCATCATTATGCCGTCGCTGATTACCTGCCCGAGCGGCGGATCATGCATCGGGCGACCGTGATCGGCGATCGGCCGTATTGACCCCCGAGTCGTCGCGCGCATACGCACGCGGCCCGCGGGGTTGCGTTCAAGACTCCTCGAGACACTCGCGGATGCGCAGCGCGAGGGTCTCCATCGCGAAGGGCTTCGTGATCATGGTCATGCCGGGCTCGAGGAAGCCCGGCGCTATCGCCGCCGTCTCCGCATACCCGGTCATGAACAAGACCTTGAAATTAGGCCGCAATTGCCGGGCGGCGTCGGCAACCTGGCGGCCGTTCAAGCCCGGCAGGCCGATGTCGGTTATCAACAAATCGATGCGCCGCTTGGATTCCAGGATCTCGAGCCCCGACGGGCCGTCGACCGCTTCGATCGCCCGGTAGCCGAGTTCGTTCAAGACTTCGATGATCAAGGCCCGCACGACTTCTTCGTCCTCGATCACGAGCACGGTCTCGTTCTTGCCCGTGACGCGGCCCGCATGCACTTCCGGCCCCTGCGTCTCATCGTCCTGATCCGCACCGCGATGTACGGGCAGGTAGATCTGCACCTTCGTACCGATGCCGAGACCGCTGTCGATCGTCACGAAGCCGCCGGATTGACGCACGAAGCCGTAGATCATCGACAGACCGAGGCCCGTGCCCTGACCGATCGGCTTGGTCGTGAAGAACGGCTCGAAGGCCCGGTCGATCGTGTCGGCGCTCATGCCGCTGCCGGTGTCGGTGACGCCGATGACGACGTAATGGCCGGGTTTGCCGTCCCGCCGCGCGCCGGCCTCCGTGGCGTCCAGCACGCTGTCGCCGGTCTCGATGGTCAGCCGGCCGCCGTCCGGCATCGCGTCGCGCGCATTGATCACGAGATTCAAGATCGCGCTCTCCAATTGATTCGGGTCGCACATCGTCGGCCACGGGACTGGGCCGAGCGCGAGTTGTAGATCGATGCGCTCACCGAGCGTGCGCCGGAGCAGATCCTCCATCGATTGCACGAGGGGATTGGCGCGCACCGTGCGCGGATCCAAGGGTTGGCGCCGCGAGAAGGCGAGCAGACGATGCGTGAGCGCGGCGGCGCGGCTCGCGGAGGTCATGGCCCCCGCGATGAAGCGATCGAGTTCGCCGACCCGACCCTGCGCGATGCGTTTCTGGATGACGTTGAGGCTGCCCGTGATGCCCTGAAGCAGGTTGTTGAAGTCGTGGGCGATGCCGCCGGTGAGCTGGCCCACGGCCTCCATTTTCTGCGACTGGCGCAGCGCCTCCTCGGCGCCGCGTTGCTCGGTCACGTTGCGGCCGACGATGTACGACACCGCGCCGACGGGTTCGGCCGACCAGGCGATCAGCGAATGACGTCCGTCCTTGTGCCGCAGGCTGTGTTCCAGATCGTGGACCGGTTCGCCACGCGCGAGCCGTGCGAGCGCGGCGGCTAGCTGCGTGCGATCCTCGGCGGCGACGAGCGCGGCGAAGGGTCGCGCGATGAGCTCCTGCTCCGTAAAGCCCAGCAGCCGGTGCCAGGCGGGATTGACCGAGCGCAGCAAACCGTCCGGCCCGATCGTGCCCATGAGATCGTTGGTCGAACTCCAGATGCGAGTGCGCTCCTCGGCCGTTTCGCGCTCGAGGGTGATGTCGCGGGCCACCGCGTGGATCCGGCCCCCGTCGGGCACGGCGGTCCAATCGAGCAGGCGGAATTTGCCGTCTTTGGTGCGATAGCGATTCTCAAAGCCGCGCGCCATCAAGCCGCGGGCGAGTCTGCCCATTTCCTCGGCGGTGCGCCGCAAATCCTCCGGATGCAAGAATTCGGCGATCGTGCGGCCGATCATTTCGTCCTCGGACCAGCCGAGCAGGCGTAGCGTCGACGGATTGACCGCATCGATCACGCCGGCGAAGTCACAAATCAACATGATCTCCTGAGACAAGGCCCAAATCCGGTCGCGATCCCGGGTGGTCTGGGCTTCCGCCATTTTGCGCAGATGAATATCGGTATTCGTACCGATCCAGCGGACGATCCGACGTTGCTCGTTGCGGACGGCCAAGGCGCGCGCGAGGTGCCAGTGGTAGGCGCCGTCGTGCCGCTGCAGACGAAATTCCGCCTCGAAGGTGTCGCCGGTGGCGAGTGAGTGCTGCCAGCGCTCGAGCAAGCCGGCGAGATCCTCCGGGTGCACGTTCTCGGCCCAACTGCGGCCGCCGCCGGAGCCCGGCGTCGCGCCGGTGTACTCGTAAAAACGCTCGTTGAACCAGTCGAGTCGGCCGTCGGGTTCGGCGGTCCAGACGTGATTGGGCAGGCTTTGTGCGAGGGTGAGAAACTGCGCCGCGTTTTCCTCCGCCTCGCGCCGCGCCAGGCGCTGTTCCGTGACGTCCTGGATCACCCCGACGAGGCGCAGCGGCTTACCCGCGGCATCCCGTTCGTATTCCGCTTTGCGCGCGATCCAGCGCACTTCGCCGTCGCCCGCGCGGCGAATGCGGTATTCGATATCGAGGGGCGCCGCTCCTGCATCGAAATTGCGGTACCGCGCGATCTCCCGCCAGTCCTCGGGCACGACCAGCGCGGCGATTTCCGCCTCGCTCGTGTATTCCCGCGGCGTGAGCCCGTAGAGCGCGAAGAATTTCACACTGCCGCTGACGCTGCGCGTCGCCAGATCCATCGCGAACACGCCGACGCCGCCCGCTTCCTGGGCACGGCGCAGGCGCTCTTCGGATTGTTTCAGCGCCTCGCCGGCACGGTGTTGCTCGGTCCGATCGCGCAGCACTTTGACGAAGCCCACGGCCGTCTGCGCCTGGTCGAAAATCGGCGTGAGCTCGCCGCTCGCCCAGAACCGCTCGCCCGACCGGCGCAAATGCCAGCGCTCGTCGCTGGCCCGGCCGCTCTCGAGCGCCCGTTGCATCTCGCGTTCGGGCCGGCCCTCGGCCACGTCTTCAGGCGTGAAGATCCGGGCGAGATCCTGGCCGAGCATGTCCGCTTCGCGCCAACCCATGATGCGGCGCGCGCCCTCGTTCCAGCGCGTCACTTTGCCCGACCGGTCGACGGCAATGATCGCGTAGTCGACCGCCGAGTCGAGAACCTGGCGATTGACGTTGTCGCTCGCGCGGATCGCCTTCTCGGCCGTGACCCGCTCGGTGACGTCCGAGCCGTCGACGAAGATGCCGATGACCGTGCCAGCCGCGTCGCGCACCGGCTGATAGACGAAGTCGAGGTAGCGCACCCCTTCGCCGCCTTCCGGGGGCTCGCGCTGAAACGTGATCTGCGCGGACGTGCCGATGTAGGCTTCGCCGGTCGCATAGACTCGATCGAGCAGTTCAAAAAAACCCTGACCGGCGATGTCCGGAAACGCCTCGCGCACGCTGAGCCCCAACACGCGCCGGTCGACCAGTTTCTCGAAGGCGGGATTCGCGAGCATGAAGACGTGATCCGGGCCGCTGACCATCGCCATGAACGAAGGCGCCTGATGGAACATGCGGTTGAGCCGTTCGCGTTCATCCGCCAGCCACTTTTCGGTCCGCACGCGTGCGGTCGTCTCGCTGACGATCGCCAGCACGCCGGCCGGCCGCTCGTCGTCGTCGAGCACGGGCGAGTAATCCAGATCGAGCCAAACCTCTTCCGCCTGTCCGCCACGGTGCAGCGTGAACAGCTGATTCTTGTAGCTCAAGCTGCCGCCGGCCAGACCCGTGCGCAGGACGTGGTCGTTGAAGTCGGCAATCTCCGGCCAGCTCTCGCGGCATTTCGAGCCGAGCGCGCCCGGGTGGCGTGGGCCCGCGATCACTGCATAGGCGTCGTTGTAGAGCATGATGCCCTCCACACCCCAGAGCAGCACCATGGCCACGGGCGAGCGCACGACGAGCCCGACCGCGGCTCGCAAACTGCGCGACCAGCGGTCGATGGGCCCGAGCGGGGTCAGTGACCACGCGTAGGCCGCGATCAGTGTTGCCGCCTCGCCGCCGCCGGCGAGAAAACCCGTCGCGTCGCGGGCGTCGACATTGGGTGCTTCTCCAGAACTCAGCGGCATGCGGTACGGTGATCCTCGACCTGGGACTCGGTATTCGTGGCCTCGGGCAGAATTATCCGGATCGTCGCGGCAAAGTAATGCTGCGCAGCGGCGAGGCGCGCTCAGCTCTCCATGTCATGTTGTATCGATACCAGGGTCTGCGGTGACTTGAACTTGAGCACGCCGAACCACACGGCACCGATGAGCAGATAGGCGAGGAATACATAAGGCAGCAAATTGAACGGATATTCCGGCTCCGGATAGACGCTGCCGAAGATCACGAAACTCATGAGCAATGCGCCGAGGATCCCGAGCAGCACGTGCTGCCCACGCATATCGCCGCTCTTGCGCAAGTCGATCGGGGCCGCCACGCACAGCGCCAGATACACGACGACGAAACCGAAGCTCGCGAGTGTCCCCGCGTAGCCGAAGGCATTGAGAAATCCGAGCGGCGCCATGCCCGTGCAAACGATCGCGACCAGCGCGCCGCAAACGAGGATGGCCCGATGCGGCGTCCGGTGGGTCTCGTGGACCAAGCCCATCGAGCGGTGCAGGAAGCGGTACTTGCCCATCGAATAGAGCAGCCGCGAGGCGGCGTTGATACAGGCGAGCGCGCAGGCGACGACGCTGATCATCGCCGCAAAATAGACGATCGCCGCGGTCCAGCCCAAGCCCGCTTTGACCGCGACGTCGCCGAAGGGGCCCGCGCTGCGGCCGAGCGCGCCGGTGTCGTCATCGTTGCCGAAGACCATGAAATACGCCATCGCCGTAAAAAAGATGCCCGCGAACGCGGCGCAGCCGATGACCGCGATGGGTACGTTGCGGCGCGGATTCGCGGACTCCTTGGCGAGTGTCGCCGCGCTCTCGAAGCCGACGAAGCAGAAAATCACGAACGGCAGCGAGGAAAAAATCGGCCCGAAGTGGAAGCGAGCAAGGTCGAGCTGCGGCGCGTCGACGGCCGTGCCGCGGACGCGCACGATCATCACGGTGATGGCGATGATGATGCAGATCGAGACGGCCTCGAGCAGCAGCCCGACCCGCGACGACAGCTTGACGTCGCGATAGGCACCATAGGTCACGACCGCGACGAACGACAGCATCGCGACGTAGGTCGGCAAGGGTGTCAAGGCCAGCCCGAACTCGTGCAGGAAGTCACCGAGAAAAATCGTGAACGAGAGCGACACCGAAATCGCCGTGAACAGGTAGGCGCTGATCATGGCCCAGCCCGCGAGCGCGCCCGCGAACGGACCGAAGCTGCGGCCGACGTAGACGAAATAGGAGCCGGCTTCCGGGTGTCGCGCCGACAGCGTGCCGACACTCGCGGCCACGATCACGACGCCGACCGTGCCGATCAGAAACGCGAGCCAGCTGCCGATTCCGGCAAGTCCCGCGACCACGCTGATGTTCAGCGCGGGCGTCAGCGTGGGCGCGATCACGGCCAGGGATTGACCGATCATCTCCAGCAAGCTGAGCGCGCCAGTCCCCAGTTTCGGGTCGGTTTGATCCTCGAGGTCGATTCTGGTGGCTGCGCTCATCGGACATTCCTATCACGGCCGCGCGGCCGACGCCGGGGAATTTACGGGGAGGCAACCGTGCCGTGCAGCGCCTGTTCGCGCAATATCCACCGGACCAGGCCGAACGCGGCGAGCGCGCAGGCAGCGATTCCGCCGACCATCGCCAAGGGTTTGCCGTTCGCGAAGATGCCGGCCACCGCCATGACCAGCGTCGCACCGGTCAATTGCACCGTGCCGAGCAGCGCCGAGGCGGTGCCGGCAATCGCGCCATGGCGCTCGAGCGCCAGCACGCTGGCATTCGGCAGCATGATGCCGAGAAAGCTGTAGCCGATGAACAAGAATACCGCCATGACGGCGAGGCGGTCGACGCCCGCGGCCATGATCACGAACGAGCCGAGCATCACCAGCATGAGTCCCCAGGCGGCCCAGGCCATCACGGGCAGCAGCCCGAACCGGCGGGTGAGGGGGCCGTTGAATTGTGCCGCACCGATGAAGGCGGCCGCGTTGGCGGCGAAACAAAGGCTATAGAGCGCAGGCGACAAGCCGTAGTGATCGATGATCACGAACGAGGAATTCGCGAGATACACGAGGAAGGCCGACATGCCGAAGGAGCCGATCAGACTCAAGCCGACGAAGGCCCGGTCGCGCAGCAGCAGCCGATAGCTTGCGAGCACGCCGGCCGCGACGCTCGCGCTGCGCGCCGCGACCGGCCGCGTCTCCGGCAGGCGCATCGCCACGAGCGCGATACCGAGAGCGGCGGCGGCCGCCACGACCCAGAAGATGCCGCGCCAGCCCGCGAGCGCGATCACGAAGCTGCCCGTCAGCGGAGCCAGGATCGGCGAAACGCTGAAGACCAGCATGAGCAGCGACATCAGCCGCACGGCTTCGGCTCCCGTGTGCAGATCGCGCACGATCGCACGCGGAACGACCGCGCCGGCGCCGGCGCCGATGCCCTGCAGCGCGCGAAAGACGATCAAGGTCCCGATGCCAGGCGCGAGTGCGCAGCCGATGCTGCCGACGCCGAACAGCAGCATACCGACGTACAGCGGCGCCTTGCGCCCGATGCGGTCGGAGAGCGGGCCGTAGAACAATTGCGTCACGCTCATCGTCAGGATGAAGGCCACCAGACTCGCCTGTACCGCGTGCAGATCGGCGCCCAGGCTCGCTCCGATCGAGGGCAGCGCCGGCAGGTACATGTCGATCGCAAATGGACCGATTGCGGAGACCAGGCCGAGTACGAGCGCCATCCCGAGAACCGTGGGCTTCACCGACGTTGACCCAAGGCGACGCCGCCGAGTATCAGTGCGCCCGCCAGCGCGACGTTGGGGGTCAACGGTTCACCGAGCAAAGCCCAGGCCCAGAGCACGCCGAACAAGGGAATCAAATAAGTCACCGTGGTCACGCCGGCCGGACCGATGCGTCCCATGATGCGGTAATAGAGCAGGTAGGCCATGCCGGTACAAGCCCAGCCGAGGCAGACGGCGCTGAGCCAGGAGCTCGCCGGGATGGTCTGGTTGGGCCAGGTCCACCAGGCGAGCGGGGCGACGAGGACCGCCGAACAACTGAGCGTCGCGGCGGCGATCGCCGCCGGCGGCAGGCGTGGAATCAAATACTGACCGCTCAAGTTCGCGCCCGCGCCATAGAGCAGGCCGCCGGCGGTGCCGGCGCAGACCGCCGGCCAGACGCTCGCGCCACCGGTCTTGGCGCTGGCGAGCACGACGACGCCGACGAAGCCTGAAATCAGCCCGAGCGTGCGCCGGCCGCGGATGCGTTCGCCGTACAGTAACCACGCGAAGACGGCCGTGAACAACACCGTCGTGGAGTTCGTGATCGCGACGATGCCGGCCGGCGCCCGCTGGGCCGCCCAGGCGAACAACAGGAACGGTACGGCGGTGTTGACGATCGCGACGCCGGTCAACCGCAGCCATAGACGGCCGTCGATGCCGCGCAGCGCACGCCACGAAAACGGCAGCAACACGAGCGCGCCCAGGCTCAGGCGGATCGCCACCAACGCGAACGGGCCGAAGTTACCCGACGCGATACGCATGAACAGGAAAGACGCCCCCCAGATGCCGCCCAAGAGGAGAAGCTCGCCCAGCGTCGAGCCGCGGGGCGCGGTGCGGGCCGACACGCTGCTCAATGCTGCGGCTCGGTCTCGGCGAGGAACTCACGCAGGTAATCGACCCAGACGCTTGCCTGAGTGTGCGTGCCGTGCCCGCGCGTCGCGTCGGAGATCGGAATCAAGATGAACTTGGCATGGGGTATCCGGCCCACGAGGCGTTCGGCTATCCCGAGTTCCGGCGGGTTGATGAAATCGTCGGCGGAA
>Ga0209208_10001160_pt1 | contig 36712 bp, 22 predicted proteins | sample S1TSphfallax_3_FD_187694 | JGI IMG/M metagenome (GOLD analysis project Ga0209208, IMG submission 187694) | Host-associated microbial communities from peat moss isolated from Minnesota, USA - S1T2_Fd - Sphagnum fallax MG (SPAdes) (version 2) | ecosystem: Host-associated > Plants > Peat moss >...
AAATAATAAAAGAAAAAAATAATGAAAAAATAATAATAACAATGTAAAAAAATAAAAAAAAGGAAAAAATAACAAAGAAAAGATTTGATAAAAAAGAATAATATAAAAGGAATAAAATAAAATAATGCAAAATAAATTAAAAAAAACAAACGACTCCCAACTAGTTGTGTCCTATGTGAAACTATTTATAATGGTGTTACTTTCAAGCTAAGTGGGGTGTCAAACCTAGTCAATAGATCATCGAACTAGTCTATTGTGGAATCTACACCCACCATAACATGCTCCCAAGCTCCTTGGTAGATTCAAATGTGAGTGTGAAGTGAAAACAATGGAAGAGTAAAGAGTTGGGGACACGCTCCTTGGCTCGTAGCATTTTGGGGGTAGAGGGTTGTGCTGAAGTTCCGAGATGGGACTAGGAAGAATGACAAGCAATTAATCACTCACACATACCTACACAAAACAAAACAACAAGTTGGTTAATGCATAGCTGGAGCATTTTTGGTGTTAGGACGAGCCATGAACAAACTCGGACTCACAAGACTCACCATAGCCTAGACTTGGGGGAAGCCACCACCTTCCCCCTTATAGTATATTTTGTGCCTAGTCACGGGACTAGCACCCAAATGACATTTTGTCCTAGGACTCCCAAATGACATTTTGTCCTAGGACTCCCAAATGGGAGTCTCAAAATTCTGAAAGTTGGGACTCTTGCAACTTTGGGGGCTCATAACTTATCTAAAAACCTCCAATTGAGATGCAATTTGAAGCAAAGTTGTAGCCCTTGTTAAGAGCTTTCCAATGGTATGTGGCACGCCACCTACACACAAGGGAATCGGGGAGATTCTTGACTTTTAATGGTTGGGAATCAAATTGCCAATTTGACTCTCGGCCTTTCTTTTGGCCATAACTTGTGTTTGAAGTGTCCAAATGAGTTATGTGAGCCCACTTTGGACATTTAAGTTCCAAGATTGTTTTGATGAAATAAGGAACGTTTCAATCTAATGGGTTTTGGCCCCTACATTTGCTCTCTAAAGACTTGGGAGTCCATCGGGACTCCAATTCCCAAAATGGGAATTCACTTGGGAGTGAGTGTTTATTCCCTCACACTCTCCTACACTCCCAAGAACATGAGATGTGACTCCCGAGCTTCCTTTTTAGCCCGCACCCTTGCAAGCCCTTACCTTGGTCACGAGCCCAAGGTTAGGGTTACGACACACCATACTACCCCACATTTTAACTCTTCCATTGGGAGGCTTCCACCATAATTACAAAACAACCTGCATGAAGACTTGTGGGAGCATACATTATTAAAATATGAACATTAAACAATAATGTGGAGTTTGATTTTGAGAATTGAACCAAGGTATTTATAACATCAAGATTAAATACATGGTTTTTTTGTGGAATAATGAAATTGTATATATGGTAACCATATTATAGGGTGTGTGAAAAAACAATGATGGCCCTTTCACCTAAATGTTATCTTAATGGCAACCTTAACACTGGAACACTAGATGTGCATATGAAACTATGTTTTATTCATCTTCATTGATCAAATGCAACCTTTTCCTCCTTGAGCGGCTTCTTAGCTTAAATGTTTGAATGACTTGTTTTTTCAATAACATTGGTGGCCGCAATGACTCAAAGTCCTTTTGTACACACATGAAACCTAAATTAAATAATTCATGTATTTCACAATCCACTATTAGTGGTGAACCCTAGACTATTACATAAATGGGAAATCTTATTAAAAGGACAATATTTTAATCCAATATTAAATAAACATGTGTAAAATTGAATTGCAAACAAATTATTTATTTGGGCACACCTTTGTTTTATCACCTTTGACATAAGCTATTTACTATTACCATTAGCCTTAAACATCCAGTGGCGTAGATAGGCCAATTGGAAGATTTCCTTTCCGTTTTAAGGGCATTAATTAACTCAAACCCTTTTTTGTTGGGATTGATATAGGTGAAAAAACTTATCATGAATCATTTGGGTCATTGTTCAGAGCATGTCATGCCTTTGGTTAATGGGCATCATTAACTTAGTACATGGGAAGTTTTCTTTTCATACATTCAATTGGCTTAGATGTAATCATGTCATGGAGCCTTTAGGCTATTAGCAACATCATGGATCCCCTACACCTCTTGTGCCTAAAAAGGGTTTAAGGTCATTCCATAAACATACTAGAAAAACACAAACCTAAAATTGCAAATCCCTATAAGTGGTAACAAACATGTAGAAGGTGAAAGTCTTGTAAGCATGCAACTCAAAATATTAGTGGGCAGCCAATGTGCAAAGAAGTGTATCAAAGATGATGATGCATCACATCACGAACAATGGCACAAAACAAACCACTTTTTGTGTCACATTCACAATTATTTAGTGTATTTGAACAATAGCCATCTGCATTGAGCCACACGAGGAGGTCATGGGTGTCCCTCACTTAACGAAGTGAAGGAATGGCAAGCTTTACAAGGGCTGATTTACCGTGCCATGCTTTCTAGAATGAAAAACATCAAACAATGTTTCCACATTGCGCATGAAGACACCAAATGTCAAAGCAACAAGCTCCAATGCATCCTCTATGAGCCATGGATTATAATACCACAAACTGTTAAGCTTTAGTTCCATAATTTTCCTTAGTATTAATGATTTGAACCCTTATAAACCTCCAAGTAGTAATTATTAATAGTTGAATTAGCCTTTGGATATTTCCAAGTGTAGAGGACTTTTTTATTTAAATTGATGCAAGGCTTAATTAGTTTTAGGACCTAGTAAACCTTTTAAAGTGCATTATCCTTTTATGTTGTAAAGAGGTGAAAGGGGATGTAAAATTAAATGTGATTTTACTGATATATTGGGAATATAAGCCCATAATTAACATCAACATATCGCCATGACAATATTAAATTAGTTGTGGAATAATCTTCAAGCACTAATGATGTGTTTGTAAAATTTCTAAGATGCAGTCATAATACATCCTCAGTTTTCACTTCTATCAAACTCCTAAATAGAATCAAGATCAAATTTAATTATTAACATTTTCACCTGAGTAGCCTTAAGTGAATTACAACTTAGTAAACGACTTAAAGGGGATATAGATCACAATTGCAAAAAATCTAGAATTTGATGAATAGTGCGAGTAAGGTATTTGGCTCAATGCTCCATGGAAAGGGGGTTGATTGGGCCTCGTAGCCAATAATAATGACCATCACTAGGAACCCAAGTTTGACAATGAAGACGAACATCGTCATCTTCACATTGACATTCTTTAAACCTTTTTGGCGCGGCTCCATGAGCAGCAACAAATTCTAAATAGATTGTTAAGGCGCGTGGGTTAGGAGATAATCAATGATCCCATGCCAAATGATTGGTTCGAGTGCGCACCACTCCCTTGGATGGTTTTTCTTCGTGCGACCATTGAAAAACATTCACGTTAAACGGTGTTTTTTCAAGCTCTTCTTGTTTTATTAGTGCAACTAGAGGATTCGAGGGCGAAGCAACATCATCCGCCATAACTAAATTTTCACCTGCATTAATAAAAACCGAAAGGTAGCTTAAATAATTTATCACTTGCATTCGAAGGGGGTCGTTACCTTTATTCAAGAAATTAGGGTAAGCATGAGGCATGGTAGTGACGGCAAAACTTCATGAAAAACCAAACATCCTTGTTCCAACGAATTCATGAAGCCTTAATATCGACGGTGGATCTTAAAGTACATGGGAATCTTTGTAATTCCAAATTTCATTCTAATTTATTATGTATTACATAATTAATTAATACACGATAAGGAATCACTAGGGAATATTAAAAGAGTAAATGGTGCACGAAAAGGTTACTACTACCATTGAGTTGATTTAGTCAAATGGGAACTCAAGGATGTTTACTTATTACTACTGGTAAATTATCCTAATAGTTAGTTACTTAGAATAATTAAGATGAAGAAGTAGGATGTTAAAGTCGAATGGACAAAATTGATAATGATGGAGCTCAAGAACCCCCATTAAAATGTTCAAGATAAGGAAAAGGATGAGTCTTCCAATTCCATTGGTCATGAGGATTATCATCCTATTTGATTGGAGAATGGAACCTTCTTCGCGTTTCATTAGGCATAAAGATTCTCATCATAAATTCCATAGGAGAGAAAATCATTCTCAATTTTCATTGGTTCACGAAGGATAAAGAGACCATTGATTGGAGGGAAGGATTTCTAAACCTCCATTAGACAAGGAGCACAAGCTCAAGGAGGGGTCATGGAGGTTTACTAAAGGGAGAAGGGAGTATCTTGCGTTTTGAGAAAGAAAAGGAGGAGAATGAGTGTGTGAAAAAAAGATAAATTCTTATGTGTGGAAAGGTGTTGTTCATGGGAAAGATGTGTGCAAACAAGAGCATGGAAAGAAGTTGTGTGTAGCAAGTACTTGTAGTGGAGTTCATGGAAGGATTTCCATGACAAAGCTTATAAATTTTTATTTAAAATAGTTGTTCCTCTCAAATTCACCGTTCGATTTGTGTCAAACTTTAAATAATTTTAGCTTAGGAGGTGTAGAAGGTTCTTTCAAAATTTTTGCATCATCAAGTTTGTTGCAAGGAAGCTACACTTGCCCGAAGTGGAGGGGGTTGAAATTGTCTGTTTTTCCCTCAAATCTAGTCAAAATAGTTTTTAGCTCCAAGGCATAATTCTTGATTTAAAAAATAAAAAAATTTATAAGATTTTGTAACATTGTTTTTTTAAAGATTAGCTATTCAAAACTCAAATGCATGTTAGATTAGGAGGTTGTATGAAGATGTTATGACGAATGGAACGAAAGAGGTTCAACCATCAAGCATGAACATTGAATGAACATCAACATAATGCTCCTTCACATTCCCTCATGGTGAGTTATGATTCTCCCACAATGTTTTCGTATCTTCCAAGTGGACACAACACATTAGATTCTTAGTGAATTTCATTACATTACATTGAACCATCTTTACTTGTTAGACTACAATTACATGGTAGTTCCACTCCCAAGTGGGTTTTATGAGTGCATATCTTCATGTGGAAGGTGTGCAAGAATTCCTCACATCCTCTACCATCAATAAAGGCATGGCTAATGTCTTAATATCATCCTTCACAAACTTGGATAATAAACCAATAAACATTAATACTTTCCATGGCCTTCGAAGCCTTAGAAATAAGTTGGGCAACCTGGATTGTGTCGCAACCCTAACCTTGGGCTCACGACCAAAGCAAGGGGTTGCAAGGTTGTGGACCAAGAGGGAAGTTCAAAAGTCATGTCACATGCTTTCGAGAGTGCAAGAGAGTGTGAAGGAATAAACCTTCGCACTCCCAAGGGAACTCCCACATTGGGAGTTAGAGTCCCGGTGGACTCCCGAATGTTTAGAGAACAATTGTAGGGGTCAGAACCAAATGGATTGAAGAGTTTTTTATATTATTAGAAAGCTATTGAAACTTAAATGTCTAAAAGGGGCTCGCATCACCCATTTGAACATCTCAAACACAAGTTATGGCCAAAAGAAAGGCCGAGAACCAAATTGGCAGTTTGACTCTTGACCACTAAAAGTCAATAATCGACCCGATTTACTTGCGTGAAGATGGAGTGTGACATACTGTTGGAAAGCTCTTGACAAGATTTACAACGTTTCTTCAGACCTCATCTCAATCCGAGGTCTACACGCGAAGTTATGGGCCCCAAAGTCGTAAAAGTCCCAACTTTGGCAATTTCGGGACTCCCATTTGGGAGTCCCGGGACAGAATGCCATTTGGATGTGGGCCTCATGGAGAGGCACAAAGTATATTATAAAGGGGATGGTGGTGGCTTCCCCCAAATCCGGGTCATGGTGAGTCTTGTGAGTCTGAATTGCCCGTGGCTCGTCCTAGCATCAAAAGTATTCCAACTATGCATTAACCACATTGTGTTGGTTTTGTGCAGGTTTGTGTGAGTAGTTGAAGCTTGTTAATTCTTCCTAGTCCCATCCTAGAGCTCCAACATGCCCCTCTACCCCTCCAAAGTGCTGCGAGCGAGGGAGCGTGCCCCGACTCCTTATTCTTCCGTTGTTTTTAGTTTGGATTCACATTTGAATCCCTCAAGGAGTTGGGATTCTAACTAGCCTATTGTGCCCTTCTATGAGCACATTGTTATGGGCGATGAATTCCATTCCCAAAATGCAATCCATCCCCCCTAAGATGGAAACCAGCAAATCCACCTTTCTTCTTCAATTCCCTAGTTAGAGAGGCACGTCTTTTGCTTGCAATGTAGTGGGATGGGGAACCCCATTTGCAAAGTGCACCTCAATGGGTGCCTCGAACTCTTCCAACTGAAGCTCCATTCTTTCAACACTCTCTTGGGTTATGAAGTTATGGGAAGCCCTTGTGTCTAAAAGACATAAGACCTTTCGCTTAGAAACCTTCCCTTGTATGAAAATAAGGTGATTACATTCACCTTGGGCTAGGTTGGCGGTAAGGGCAATTACCTTAGAACCCCCATTCCTTGTTTTGGGTTTGGGGCAATCCTTGGAGTAATGCCCACTTCATTGTTATTGAAACACACTCCTTTGGGTTTCCCATTAACATCCCCCTTGGGTTGGCTTACTTTAAAAGGAGCCCCCTTCTTGACAAAATTTCCTTTGGGTTTGAAACCCGAGCCTTGGAATTGTTTGGGCTTTTCCCCCTTTGAGGTGTCTTGCCCTCGGTTCCATTCCCTTTCATGGCATGCCTTCTTGTGAAGGAATTTGTTATCCTTCTTGGACCCGGACTTTTTACCTCATCCCACATTCAAAAAGCCTTCCACTTTCATGATGGCCTCAGATAGTGAGGCGGGCCAATTCTCCTCAAGCTTGCGCTTGGCCCAAATCAGAAGTCCCATCATAAAATGGCACACTCGATCTAACTCATGCATATGCCGAATCTCCAACATGAGTTCAAAGTATACCTTCACATATTGGCGCAAGTTGTCATTTGTTGCATTCATAAGGTCATGAAGTTTGCACCTTGAGATGTAGTCAGAATTGTTTGGAAAGAATTTCGACTTAATGCATTCTTTGAAAAATTCCCATGTGTAGCCATGGGTTTTCCCTTCCTCTTGCTTCATTGTCCTCCACCATGTGGAAGCATAGCCCTTCAAATAGGATTGGGCAAGTTCCATGGATGAATGTCGCCCAACTTTGGCGGCATGAAAGTAATCCTCCATCTCCGCAAGACAAGCATCCATAACCTTTTGGTCTCAAACCCCATCAAAATTCCTAGGCTTAGCGGGCTTGAATCCCACACCTTTTGATGATCCTCCTTTGAGGGCCACAACCAACTTAGTGAAATCGGGCCTATTCATTTTTAGTAAAACCTCCAATTGTTTTGGGGTGAAAAGGACTATAATTGGTTACTCCTTTTCACTTTCATGGTCACCCCATTTATAATGTAAGGAATGATCTTGATGCCCATGTCCAGGTGCTTCAAAAGGCCATCGAAGCCAATGGGGAAAGGAATGATTTGAACATAGTTAATATATTTTGCTTCACTTTGAGGGATGCAATTTTAGAATGGGCGGAAATTTTCATGCAATCTCACCTCAAATGCACATTTGCCAAATTGGAGGCAACTTTTTGCAAACGATATTGGAAGGTCCAAACATACAAACATGTGTATATGGCTTTGAGAATCATCAAACAAACACTAGATGAAAAAATGGAGGTATACTATGAACGCATATTGAAACTAGTTAACTACTTAAATCATAAAACAAACGATAGTATGCTTACAACATTATTTTGAACTAAGTTGGTACCCTATTTGCAAGTAGCCATTATAAGGATGAAATGAGATACTTTGTTCCTCCACATAAAAGTTATGTTGACTTGCGAATAAAACATGGGGGATGCCAATGAATATTGGAAATTATTGGAACCTCCACCAAAGTTGAAAAAATTTGCAAATTTTAGGAAGAGTGAGTTAGTATGTGATTAGTGCAAAAATATCTGGTCATACCAAAGAGCATGGCCATTGGAACCTTGAAAACCCAAACAACTAGTTGAAGGAGAAAAATGAGGTACATGTGAATGAAGTGTTTGCTCAATTGAAAACAATAGGAAATCCCTACAAAGGAAACCGAAATAACAAAATCAATAATACTGCCACTCAATATTCTTGTTTCATTTGTGGTGGTCCCAATCACAAGATTTCTGACCACTCGCATCAACAGGCAACCTTGGAAATGTTCAAAAACAAGAAAACCAATTTTGCATCGAAAAAGGAAAATGTTGTAGTTAACATGGTGTTGGTCGTAACGACTAGAAATCAAGTCCCCAAAGCCAATGCATTCAAGGAAAAAGAGACAAAACAAAACAACACTACAACAAACTAGCAAAAGGAACAACTTTAAAAATCATTAGAGGATGTTATTGGGCAACTACAAAAGGAGGACTGACCATTATAATTCCTAACATTGAAGATCATCGAAGGACTGCATTAGGAGATAAAAGGATGCCATATTGGTCAATCCCAGTTCAAAAATAAAATTTGATGCATCGATAATCATAGAGGAATTAATTTTAGTTCAACAAGCTATTGGAAACAAAATATTTGAAAGAAAACATACATTAACCCTCAAACAATTCTTTTAGCTTGCACCGGATTTTAAACAATATGTTTTTTCTAAATTCTTTTTGAAACAAAAATTGATTTCCACTTTACCACCAATTCTGACAATGGTTTCAATTGCCATCAATCTTCACATGGCAATCATCTAAGCACATGTTGGGCAAAATCTAGTGGATGATGTGTTATTAGATGGAGTTTGTAGAGCCAACATTATCACCAAGAATTTGAGGAAATGGTTGGGGTTACCTTTCCCCAAGCGCACTCCATATATGTTCTAAATGGCGGATCAAATTTTAACAAAGCTAATGGCAATCATCTGGGACTTAAAAATACACATACATGGAATTCCATACATTACCACTTTCACTATTATGTGGAACAATGTATTGGATGGTAATTATTCCATGTTATTGGTCGACCTTGGTTTAGGAATGCTAAGGTGATTCACAATTGGGGGAAGAACCTAATGTGAGGAATTTTTCCACACCTTCCACATGAAGATATGCGCTCACAAAACCCACTTAGGGGTGGAACTATGATGTAGTTGTATTTTAACAAGTTAAGGTGATTCAATGAAATGTAAAGGAGTTCATTAAGACTTTAATGTGTTGTGTCCACTTCAAAGGTACCAAGACATTGTGGGAGAATCAAATTCACCATGATAGAAGGTGAAGGAGCCTTACATTGATGTTTACTCCAAGTTCACGCTTGACGGTTGACCCCCTTTGTTCCATCCGTCATAATATTTTCATATAATTTCCTAATCTAACATGTAGAAAATTTTATTTTTAAAATCAAGAATTATGCCTAGAACTAAAACTATTTTGACTAGATTCGGAAAAAAAACAGACAATTTCAACCCCTTCTACTTCCGGCAAGTGTAGCTCCCTTGGAAGCAAAATCGATGAAGCTGAAATTTTGGGAAAACCTTCTACACCTCCTAAACTGAAATTGATTCAAGTTTGAGACAAATCCAACGGTGGATATGAGAGCAACAACTATTTTAATTAAAAATCCAAGGGCTTTGTCATGGAAATCATTCCATGAACTCTACTACAACTACTTGCTAGACATAACTTCCTTGATGGTTTTTGTTTGCACACAATTTTTTTTCCCACGAACAACATTTTTTCACACATAATGATGCACTCCCAAGTCCCGGGGTGAACCCACTTGAGGGTTCACCTATGTGGAGTTGCGGAATTGGGACTCGAAAGGGCGCTCCCGACTTCCAACACTATAGAGGGGTAGAGGGGCGTGCTAGAAGTCTCGAGATTAAACTAGGAAGAGGGATTAGAAGATCAAGCTTGATTCTGCATCCAAAATAAACCACAAAGTGGTTAGTTCACATTCGGGAACACCCTTGGGTGTTGGGACAAGCCACAGGCACTTTGGACTACAAGACTCACCACGGCCCAGACTCAGGGGAAGCCACCACCTTCCCCCATATAGTATTCTCTGCAACGCTCCGCCGAGGCTACATCCAAATGGCTCTTTTTCCCGGGACTCCCAAGTCGGAGTCCCGAAATTGTCCCGGTTGGAGTCCTGGGACTTTGGGAACTCATAACTCCCGACTACAGAGTCTGATTGCAATGAGGTCTAAACCAAAGTTGTAGCCCTCGTCGAGATGTTTCCAACGCCGTATTGCACTCTTACTTCGGAGGTCGGGAAGAGGTCAATTCCCGACTTTTAGTGGTCGGGAGTCAAATTGCCAATTTGACTCAATTTGAGTCCTGGCCCTTCTTTTGCCCATAACTTGGGCGAAAAATGTCTAAATGGCCAATGCGAGGCCATTTTCATTATCTACGCTTCAAGACCTTTCCAATGACATCAAGAACACCTCAATGCAAGGTGTTTTGGGCCTTGATGTCGAACTCTAAACATTCGGGAGTCCTGGAGGACTCTAAGTCCCCAACTTTGGGAGTGTTGGGCTTCACCCCCACACTTGGCCAAAGTGGGGTTGCGACACATAAGAATTAAAAATTTCTCACACACTCATTCTCTTCCTTCTCCTTCCAAAAAACACACACACGATACCATTTTTTTTAATAAGCCTCCTATCACCCTTCCTTGAGCTTGTTCTCCTTATTCAATGGAAGGTTGGAAATCTTTCCCTCCAATCAATGGCCTCTTCATCTTTCATGAACCAATGATAATCAATAATGATTTTTCTCTCCTATGGGATTTAAGATGAGAATTCCTAGGCCCAATGAAACATTAAGAAGATTCCCTTCACCAATCAAATAGGATGATAATCTTCATGACCAATGGAATCGGAGGATTCATCTTTTTCCCTATCTTGGACATCTTGATAGGGCTCTTAAGCTCCATCATTATCAATTTCATCCATTTGATTTTAATCATCTTACTTCTTCATCCTAATTATTCTAAATAACTAACTATTAAGATAATTTATCGTTAGTAATAAGTAGACATCCTTGAATTCCCATTTGATTAAATCAACTCAATGGTAGTAGTAACCCCTTCATGCACTAATGATTCTTTTAATATTCCCTAATTATTCTTTATTGCGTACTAATTAATTATGTAATACATAATAAATTAGAATGAAATTAGGAATTATAAGGATTCCCATGTACTTCTAGATCCATCGTTGATACTAGGGCTTTATGAATTCATTGGAATAAGGATGTGCATGTCTTCACGGAGTTCTGCCATCATTACCACGCCTTGCGCCTACCCTAATTTCTTGAATAAAAGGAACAACGCCTTCGAACACAAGTTGTCGCAACCCAACTTTGAGGCAAGTGTGAGGATGAGACTCACATTCCCGAAAAGTGGGGATTGGGAGTCCTCCAGGACTCCCGCAACTTTAGAGCTCAACAGCAGAGGGCAAAACACCTCGCCTTGAACTGTTCTTTATACCGCTGAAAAGGTGTTGAAGTGTAGATGTCCAAAATGGCCTTGCATGAGCCATTTGGACATATGCAGCCCAAGTCATGGGCAAAAGAAAGGCCGGGAGTCAAATTGGCAATTTGACTCCCGACCACTAAAAGTCTGGAATCGACCCAATTCCGACGTTTGCAGGAGGAGTGTGACATGGCGTTGGAAAGCTCTTAGAGAGAGCTACAAGATTACTTTAGACCTCATCCCAATTGGAGGTCTGAGCAAGAAGTTATGGATGCCCAAAGTCCTGGGAGTCCAACCTGGGACAGTAAGGAGGAGTCCCGGGAAAAAGTGCCATTCGGATGTAGCCTCCGTGGGGAGCTACAGAGAATACTATATGGGGGAAGGTGATGGCTTCCCTCGAGTCCGGGCTGTGGTGAGTCAAGTGAGTCCAAGGTCGCTCGTGGCTTGTCCCGACACCAAAAGGGTGCAGAATGAGTTATAACCAACTTATGGTTGGTTTTGGATGCAGGACCGAGTAAATAAGTAGTTTGTCCCTCGTCTTAATCTATCCCGGAGCCTCAACACACCCCTCTACCCCTCTTAGTGCTAAGTGTTGGGAGCGGACCCTCAAGTCCTTAAACTTCCGCCTTCTTGAAGTTAGGCCACCTTGGGCCTAACTTGGGACTTGGGGTTGTGTCACAAGTGCCAAATTGGTTCGACTAGCTTTCAAATTTTGTTGATGCAGGTGAAAATTTAGTTATGGTGGATGATGTTGCTACGCCCTTAGATTTTCCTGTTACATTCGTAGAAAAGGAATAACTTGAAAAAGCGCCACTTAACATGAATGTCTCTCAATGGTCACATGAAGAAGAACCATCCAGAAGAATGGTGCGCACTCGAGTCGATCGTTCGACATGGGATCGTCGATTGTCTCCTAACCCACATGCCTTAGCAATTTATTTAGAATTTGTTCCTACTCGTGGAGCCACACCAGAAAGGTTTTAAGAATGTCAATGTGAAGATGACGATGTTTGTTTTCATTGTCAAACTTGGGTTCCCAGTGATGGCCATTATTGTTGGTTACGAAGCTCAATCAACCCCCTTCCCATGGAGCATTGAGCCAAATACCTAGCTCACACCATTTGTCGCATTCTGGATTTTCTGCAATTGTGATCTATTCCCCTTAAGTCATTGACTAAGTTATAATTCACTTGAAGCTACTTAGGTGAAAACGTTATTAATTCAATTTGATCTTGATTCTATTCAAGAGTTTGATAGAAGTGAAAACTAAATAAGGATGTATTAAGATTACATCCTAAAAATCTTACAAGTTTATCATTAATGCTTGAAGATTATTCTACAAACTAATTTAATATTGTCATGGCAAAATGTTAATGTTAATTACGAGCTTGTATTCCCAATATATCAGTAAAATCACCTTTAATTATACATCCCCTTTCACCTCTCTACAACATTAAAAAACAATGCACTTAAAAAGGTTATTAAGTCCTAAAACTAACTAAACATTGCATCAATTTAAATACAGAAGTTCTTTACACTTGGAAATATCCAAAGGCTAAAGTAATAATTACTACTTGGTGGTTTATAAGGATTCAAATCATTATTACTAAAAAAATTTATGGAACTAAAGCTTAACAATTTATTGAATCATAATCCATGGCTCACACCTAATCACCATAGAAGGCAATGGACCAAGTCAAATGATTTCAATAACCAAACACCTGGATGTTAATACTAAGTGACTAGAAATTCTTTTCTGATATGATTTTGCCAATGGTATCATAGATGAGGAAGAGGAAATTCTCCTCCAATCAAAATCAAATTTCTTCACCATTAGAATGATAACCCTACTGAAACTGGGCACATTATTGTCTAATGACATTCCAAAATTTGGTTCAAAGGAGCTCAAATTTGACTTCCTTCATACCCTGGGGAATATTTTGGTAGATGATGTTCCCGCATAGTTAAAGGTGCAGGACTTAAAATTGCCAGGTGGACACTTCAAAAGATGTCTAGATCCGTGATTTGAATTTAGGAATTGTTATTAAACCACAACTAATGAAGTTCAATGGCAATCCAGACCTTTCAACAGCTACAACAAAGGAACTTTGTTCAAAGAATACAAGGATGTCCTTGCATGCTCCTATAAAGATCTCAAATGAATACCTCCCCACATTGATCAACATTGGAAAAAATTGGATACAATGATCCCACCTTTTCATTAGAACTAGTATCGGACGAATCCCAATTATGCAATTGTGGTGAAACAAGATTTGGACAAGCTTTTAACTACAAGTTTCATTGCTTTGGTAGAAGAAGCAACTTAGCTTTTGCCCATTGTGGTGGTTGTTAAGATAAATGATAAGCTACTCATTTGCATCAATTTCAAAAGACTAAATGCAGCCAGAAAAAAATAATTCCTACCCTTTATTATCTACGGAGAAGGTCTTGGATATGCAGTTGGGCATGAAATCTACTCATTTTTGGACAACTTTTCCAATTATCATCATATCATGATAGCACCAAAGGATCGATACAAAACAAATTTCATCATAAAATGGGGTGTGTTTGTATGGTTAATGTTGCTTTTCAAATTGAAAAACATGCCACCAACCTACCAACAAATTGTAAGTTTAGCTTTCAAAGAATATTTGGTGTGTTCATGAAATTATTTTTGAATGATTTGAAAACCCATATGGTTAAACTCCAATTGTGTTTTGACAAATGTCAAGAATTTGGTATTAGCTTCAACTTGGAAAAATGTATGTTTATGGTGTTCTCCGGTGTCATACTCAGTTACATTGTGTTTAAGGAAGGGAAGCTACTAGATCCTAAGAATATTGTAACCATAGTCAACATGTTGGAACTTAAAACCCCTAAAAACATTCAAGTTTTCAACAACATGGCCCAGTTTTATTGTTGTTTCATCTAGAACTTCGTTTTCATCGTGGCCCCAATTATAAAGTTGTGAAAAATCAAAAAAAATTAGTGGACTCCCAAATGTTAATAGGCGTGGGAGGCAATCAAGTAGTGGATGGACCGATCTTGGTTGCACCAAAGTGGGATCTGAATTTTCACATTCACATTGATGCATCCAATTTAGTAGTCGATGTTATGTTGGTTCAAAACCCAACTGGAAAATGCGACCAACTAATTTGACGCACCCCCACACTCCTTGAAAGACTCAAATGCAAATCCAAAAATGAAAATAATGGAAGAAGGAGTTGGGGTACACTCCCTAACTCGCAACATTTCAGGGGTAGAGGGGTGTGATAGAACTTTGGGATGGGATTAGGGTGATTGACAAGTGGGTCAATTATTTTCATAGACTTGCACAAACCAAACAACAAGTTGGTTAGTGTGTGGTTGGAGCACTTTTGGTGCACAAATGAGCCATGGGCATACACAGACTCATAAAACTCACCACAACCCAAACCTAGGGGAAACTACCACCTTCCCCCTTATAATATTCTTTGTGATTAGTCATAGGGGTTGCATCCAAATGTCATTTTGTCCTGGGACTCCCAAGTTGGGAGTCCTTAAATTCCCAAAATTGGGGCTTTCAAAACTTTGGAGGGCCATAACTTCTTACACAAACCTTTGATTGACGTCTAGGTTTCAAGCAAAGTTGTAGCCCTTGTCTAGAACTTTCCAACGATATATGGCATGCCACTTACATGCACGTATTTCAGAATGATTCCCAATTTTTAATGGGTAGGAGTCAAATTGGCACTTTGACTTCGACCCTTCTTTTGGCCATAACTTGTGTTTGAAGTACTCAAATCATGCAAGCCCATTTTAAACATCTATGTTTCAAAGGAATTCTAATGGTATAAAAAACTTTTTAATTCAATGAGTTTTGACTGCTAAAATACCTCATTGAAGATTTGGGATTCCATAGGGATTCCAACTCCCAAAGTGGGAGTCCATTTGGGAATGTAGGTTCATTCCCTCACACTCCTAGGAATGAAAATGTGATTCCTAGGTTGCACTTTCGGCCCACACCTTTCCATGCCTTTGCCTTGGTCTTTACCCCAAGGCTAGGGTCATGACAAATTACATACGTGTTTCGATTGTTGAACAATGTAAAGAAAAACTACACCACAACTAAAAGGGAAGTTTTGGCGATGGTGTACGACCTTCACAAATATCGCCATTATTTATTCAGCAACAAGTTTATTTTTTATGTAAACCATGTGGCCCTCCTTTACTTGGTTAAAAAACCCCAAGTTTCTGGCCGGATAGTTTAATGGCTTTTGTTGTTTCTTGAATATGATTTTTTAATGGTATATAAATTTGGAAAATCACATTTAGTTGTTGATGCTCTATCCCAGTTACCAACATCCAATGAGCCAAATGGAGTGCTAGATTAAGTCACTAATGTTCTACTATTCCTATTCGAATCGGCATGGTCGTAGGAAATTCACGATTATTGCAAATAGGAGATTTTTTAGTTTCATACACCCCAAAACAAAAATGGAAATCGACCTTAAAGGCCTTACCTTACGCATTGCAACAACGCAAATTATATAAATAGGGCTAGAACCAAATATTTTGATAGTGTTTACATCAAGAAAAAATTTCGATAATCCTTCGAGAAATGCATGAAAGGGTAGCTAGAGGTCATTTTTTGGTAGATATTACAATCCAAAAAAATTTGGTTGCTAAATATTGGTGGTTAACATTTCACAAAGATGTTATCGACCATTGCAAATCATGTGATAATTGCTAGCAGAAAGGCAACTTGGTCCACCAAATTGGTTAAATTGATCACAATGCTCCCTACCAAGCCTTTCACAAAATGGGGCATTGATTTCATAGGCCCCATCAAAGTAAGATGTTACACATGTAACTGTTATGTTCTTGTGGCAATCGATTATGCTACCAAATGGCTAGAGGCCAAAACATTACAGACCAACACAACAATGGTCATAGCATGGTTCCTTTACAAATTGATCCTGATGTAATTCAACTATCCATTCACACTAGTCAGTGATCAAGGTGTGCACTTTATCAATGATGCCATCCAAACTTTAACTACACATTTTTTGTTTAAACATACAAGTTCCACTACCTATTACCCATAGGGGAACAACGAAGTCAAATTAACTAACAAAGTCATCAGCCTACTATTAATCGAATTGGTGAGTGAGAAGCGCAATGATTGGGACGAACATTTGCATACAATTTTATTTACTTATCAGACAACAATCAAGGTCATCACTAGGTATACCCCTTTCCAACTTATATATGGGCTTCAGCCATTAATTCCCACAAAATATTTCGTTCCTTTGGAAAATAATCCAACAAATCACATTTAGGTATGTGTTCTATCTAACCAAATAGTTGATTTTTAAAAGTTGGAGGAATCTTGCCAAGTTGTTATTGAAACAACAAAACAACAATCTAACCTAGAAAAATGGGTGCACCAACACTACAAATAGAAATCATTTGCCTTCGATGACCATGTCTTGTGGTTTTCCAAATCCAAAAAAATGCACCACAAAATTCAAATCGCAATGGTTTGAAGCGTACTAAATCTAGTATTTTCTCCCCAACAACACTATTTTGTAGGTCACGATAAACAAATTTGACCCATACCAATCCTTGTAAATCTAAATAGGCTCAAGCCTTACCAACTTTTTGTGATTTCTCGAGGACCAAAAATGGGGGTTACTAAGGAGGAGAGATCTCAATGAACAATCGGAATAGGACGAGGACATATGGTCAAAAGTGGAGGATGACACAATCAAAAGCAGAACGTCATCTGGAATAATTTTTTGACAATGAACCAAAAGTAAACAATCATTCAGTTATAGTTCCACTAAAACAACTTTTTGACAATGAACCATAATTTAATGAGGTTCAAGTTATTATGAAAATGGGTCATATAGATATGGCTTCACTAGAAAAAAAACTTAGTGTGAAATTGAAAAGGAATGAGGATTCTGTTGTTCCAAAAACAAATATTACAATCCAATTACATCCTTCGTGTACCCAAAACCAAAAGTGATAGATCCTTCACTTGAAAAAATATGTGAACAAATTGCAAATGGGATGAAGAATAGTGAAACACAATGGGGGAAAAACCAAGCAAGGTGTTACATGATATTCCCTCAACTTGTGTTTGGACAAGTGTGGTTCCATAGTTGTAAGTGAATCCACAACCTTCCATATCCTCTTGGTATCATGTTGTAACTTTTGAGTTGACCATTGCAGGTGGCCTAAGTTTTGTCCTTTTTTCAATTAACTTCATCTCTTTGATGTACAGTGACCTAAATCTTTTCCTTGAACTTAAGGGTCTCCTTTTCATGTGCTTGTAAATGTCCTTGTAGACGATCCTTGTGCCATTACAAAGTTGTAGATTAAATTTCCAAATCATCTGCATGTTTTTTTAGGGCCCAATACCTTGCATCCTCTTTCTTTTGATTCAACTTCAACAAGTCTCTTTCTTCTTTGATAATGTCATAAGACCGGTGCTTGTACTCCAAATTCCCCTTGCTTTGATTTAACATAATGATCTCCAATTATAGTTTAGTTAGCTCCTTTTCCTTGGCCTAAAGTATCTTCTTGGTTTGAACTTCATTGGCATTAATTTGACGTTATAGATTTATCACCTCCTAATTTGCAATTGTAGCTTTACCCTCCAATTATTGCTTCTTTGTTTTATTCCTTTCACGCAACAATTTGAATCTAGACAACTCAATTCTAGTTTGCTTCCATTTTTTACTATAATTTGTTACATACTGGAATAGTTCAACAATCATTTAATCTTCCTATGCCTCATGACTCAAACATCCACATGTCTATGGTGTTTAGAACATTGGGGTATTCCTTCTAGATGTTTCTACAAATGGTTCAACGTTACCCATATTTAATAACAAATGACCTAATAGGTAATAGATTTAAACATGTTGTTAAACTTAACAAATGATCTAATATGTTATTTAACCTAACCTATGGCATTAACCCAACCCATTATTGAACCTGATAGGTAGTATTATGCTAAGTTGGTAGATAGGTTAACAAGTTAGTCAACTTGTAGTCTATAGAATAAGTAGTAGAATAGTTAGTAAAACAGGGTGCATTTTTTTGAGAATTTGGGCTATTAGTTTAAGTATTGCCAACTTTCTTGAAACTTTGAGTAATTTGTGTACATGTTAGTTTTAAAATTGTGTTACTTTTTAGATTGTTATAGTTTAGATGTACATGTTGTTTTAAAAATTCGTTGCTAGAAAAAAATCAAAAAGTTGAAAACCTTCATGGGAATAAAAAAATTTGTTAACACTTGGCGACCATGCTAAGGATCAAAATTCAAAAGCAATCACACTTAATTTTTTTGGTTAAATTCAATAGTTTAACAAATTAGGTTTGAAAGGCAATCGCGTTTGAAATTCTAATTTGTTTCATGTTTTACTTGTTTTTGTGTAATTCTTAAGTTGATGTTTCTTGATTTAGTTTTAAAACATTAGGAATAGGTTGAGATTAATGTAAAGTGTTTGAAGTAAAATAGGCACCCAATTTGTGAAAAAAAGTTTTCTATAAACTCTTAACTACTAAGAGGGGTCATTTAAAAAAAATTATGTTCAAGAATGCAGGGGCTTTCCTAGAACCTATTGATTTTATAAGATGTCTAGAGTGGTCATTATAATTCTTAGAAAACAACTAGAACAAGTCCTACATCAACCTATTCTAGAACTTGCACAAAAGTAAGATGAACAACAAGTGCAACCTATGGGAAACAAATTTGTGAATGTGCCAAACACAAATGGAACATAAGAGGGGAGAAATGAATGAACAACATCAAAATGTAACAAAATTGGTTGTGCAAAAAGACCCAATAATGTTCTCAATTACTCATCAAGAAACACCACAAATAATAACCCAACCATGGGCAGTGGGTGTTCATAATGATGACAATCATAAACCAATTCAATTGTTTGATGAAATTGTCTCTGCATGACAACCATGGCAATTTACAACCCTGTGCTATAATTTACCCAGAAAATTTTGTCATTAAAAAAAGATATTTTTACAAAGGACTTTTGAAGGACGCATATAATAAAAACAAGTTGATGATAAAAAAAAACGAGTTGATAATAACCTATTAAACACATTAGAAAAACGTTCACAATTTTAAAAATGTGGAATTTTAAAACTTTGAAAATTCAAAATAAATACATTTGAAAATTCAGAATTTCATAACTTCAAGAGTGATCTACCACATATAAATGGGGTATAATGTACATCATACATTAAAAAATTTAATTTATATTACATGAAATTCAACTATAAAAATTTAACATTTTTTGCTATGATTTGAAATTATTGTCATTTTTCAAGATGAAACATAAAATCACAAGGATTTTATAAACATTTACAAATTCATATTTATCCAAAAATAATTAAGATTTTTTTTTTGACTTATTGGGGAAATTCTAATCATTTTTCATAACAAGTTGCTAAAAAAATCATTCAAATATTCATTCATATGAAAAAAATGTTTTTTGGGAAAAAATACATGCATGATTAATGTAAAGTAATGCTTGTGGCTCCTTTGATCTTGTTTTGACCCACCTGTTGACAATATGAATAGGTTATAGTTCCAACACCTTGGTTTCCTTCGAAAATTAATCTATGGTGTGGAACTTGTGTTCTTTCATTTGGACCAAAAATTGACCTCACCAGCCAAATGCCTTGTTGGTATGTGGTTTTTTTATCAAACGACTATGGGTGTTGTTTGGAGGTTTTAAATGTGGTATAAAAACTAATTGATTAAACGATTTTTTTGTGAATGTGACAAATTTGTTCCAACCTATTGAGTAGGTGGAATTGTTCCATCTCCAAAATAGTGGGTACCAAATTGATATTGGTGTTTGGTGGGTGTTTTTGAAAACTAGTAGATATTACAATTAGTGTAGATGCAACACTTTCAAAAGTCTTTAACTATACCATAATTTAAAATTGGATCAAATTGATTTTTAATTTGAGTTTCTTGACATTCATGTGAGTGAAAAAGGAATAATGTGCCATGATTACCATGGTTTTAACTGGGAATAATTAAATAAATGTTTAGTTTTTTATGATAGAATCTAACATTCGATGCCTTCTGTGGCTCCTTTGACTATGTTTTGACCCAGGTGGGACATCTATTCAATGATTGTCCATTTATTAATGATAGATTAAAACAATTATTAAGGGAGGAAGCAATTAATGTTCATCAACCTATGGTAAATACTTCTTTTTTTTCCTATATTTTGATCAAAATCTAGATTAAAACATGTCATAAAATTAATATTAAAAATCTAGTCATTCAAATCTACTCATATCTAGTTTCAAAATTTAAATCCAATCACAAAAATATGAAAAAAATCAGAACAACAAATTTGGCTATGGAATTGAATGTTTTCCAAAAAAACAAATCACTTTTGTTTCATAAAGTAATCCTATGTTTTATTCGAATTCAAACAGTGACAAAAACTATGTAATCTAGCTAGTAATTCTTAAAACAATAACTAGGTAAGTAGAAATATATTAATTAAGTATTACCACACCTAATATTCCTTTAACATTACCCCACCCATATTCTGAATTATGTCCTAGAATTTTGGATAAAAATATGTTAAGAAAGTTAAATCAAATGTTATTTATGATCCAATGAATTAGAAATTTGATGTTAATCTTGATGTACTACAATTTGAACTATTTGTTCTACAATCTCATTTGTTCATGGTTCCTGTACTTCATATTGAACCAATGTCTAATTCTTTGTTGTATATAGAATCTGTTGTTACTTTTCTTGTGCCTTTGTTGACAATTATGTAGTTGTTTGAAGATGTGTTGTTATATACTCCTATGACTACAACTCTAATGTCACTTGTAAATGTACTATGACTACAAATCTAATGTGTTATGAATATGTTCATGTTCTTGCAACTCTGGTGCAACTTGTAATTATTGTGCATGTCAATAACAAATAAATAGTTATTAATAACTATGATATAAAACCAATTTTGAAGATCTGAAGTTAAAGAATTAATTATGAAAACAATGTTATTCAAAAACGGTCACAAAAAAACATTTATCAAAAGCCATTACAAAAAAATGATTATCAAGAATAACCATTACAACCAAAGGGGGTGTAACCGTTTCTAACAATTATCCAAAAATGATCAAAACCATTGCCAATGATCACCAAACCATTACCAAAAGCCATTAACTCTCAAAGTGCTTTCCTATTTAAGTACTTCCACTATTCATGTACTTTTTGCCAATTTTTTGTTTCGTCATGTTGTTAGTATTGTTAGGTGTTCATTTCCTCTTTTATTATGCCCCTTTTCATACTTGTTACCTTTCATATTTGGTGTAGTGTTGCTTTCATTTTTTATTATCATGAAAGGAAGCATGAGTAAGGAAAGAGCAAAAAAGATGTTGAGGGGCCAATCGTTAAGAGAGGAAGAGCCAAATTTTGAGCAGGAAATAAGCTTGGACAAGGTAAACCAACAAGAGAAACATGTAGTGTCCATTTCCAATAAAAAGGTCATTTTTACCAAAATGGATAAACCGTAGAGGTGGATAGTTGGTAGGGATGTGGGTTCAGCAAAACAAATAGGAGTAGGGGACCTTCTAAGTCTTGAACTCAGACCAATTCATCATCTAGTGAAAGAGTTTATCAATGTATCATCTTGACTAATACGGATGTGATAGAAATTGGTAGTATAAGGGGTTCTAGTGCTACTCACCAAAGATACAATGGCAAAAATGCTACTATTGCCACAAGTCAGGCATTCAAAACTACTAAAAAAGCAAAAGGAGTTAAACTTGGAAAAAATAGTTCCATTAAAAGTTTTGGTGGATAATGAAAGATGGAAAGTGTTTGTGTTCAAGGGCATGTACATTGCTAGAATGCCTACACTAATCTAAGGCATTTGGTTGAAGGGAAGTCGCCTCATTTACGTAGCAAAAAAAACTCATGATCCTAGTAGCGCTCATTGAAACCAAAATGTAAATCAACTAGGTTGGTGTCATTTTCAACAACCTTCATAGTAGGTTGTGGGACTTGGGTGGCCCCCACAAAACCAATCCCACCAAATATGCAAAGTTTGAAAGAACACAAATCCTAGACATAATGTTCTAAAAATGGTTTTTAGTGGACCTAAGTTTTTTACTACTAGATTCAGAAGAGGAGGATGAATAATAAGAAAACTCGTTAGGTGAGGCAAGGAAAATTTGCTACCAAGCCTAGGTGTGTAATCACAAGGCACATTTTTGGATATGGAAGAAAGTCCGAGTCCGGAGCATCTAGTGGGTGCAACAAGTCACCACAAGAGGACAAACTAAAAGTAGAAACCATCCAATTGGCATTAAGGAGTTAGACCTTGGGCCAATTGTGGCCACACCCTCCATCTTCCACACTGAACAAACACACGTTGACGGATCAAATACCAAAACCAACATCAAGTCCCCAAAAAAAGACCCAAACTAGAAGTCCTTATGGAGACAAAGATTCAAAACCTACATTGAATACCTTATTTTTGAAGGAAACGCCTTCAACATAGTAAAAGGTAGGAGCTTCACTTTTGCGGCATTTGCATGACATGCTTTCTTTCGAAATTATTCTAGTAAATACTTTGCTAGATGTCAAAACTCCACCAGAGTTTAATTTTGGTGCCGATACAACAATTGGAAGTCTGTCACATCAACCATGGGTGGACTTTTCCAATTTTGATTGATGTTTTTTGAAACACCACATGCAATTGGACCCCAAAATTTGGTAGCTCTGACAATCCATGCCTCTTTTAGCAACTTGGAATTTTACCTCCTCATGTCCAATTCGTACATCTTGATGATGACCAACATTGACACAAAGTTTTAGAGTCGGGCAATAGAACATGATGCCCTATAGGAAAGCAATTAGAATATTTATGGCAAGAAGCAAAATATGGAGTCCTTTGTCAACCAACTTAGGGTAGCCAATGGAAAGGATTCCATAACCATACAGGATTTGGAACAATGATTTTGTGAAGCTGATGTGATGCGTTTGTAGTTCAACAAACTAGAGGCTGAAAACAAGGACTACTGAAAGGTTATTCCAGGGCTAGAGGAATGCCTACCGGTAGCTAACATTGCTCTTGATGCATTGTAAAAGGACCAGAACCGACTAAAGGTTCAATATTGGAATGAACCATAAGAGTGGAAGAGGTTGAAAGAAGAGTTGAACAAGGCAAATAGAAACTTGGAATCCACTAAGGCCCAACTCTCTCATAATAAAAATGCCAACCTTGGGCTATATAAACAAATTTAGGGGTTGGAACAAAAACTTAAGGAAGTAATTGGAAAAAAAGGAAAAGTTACAAATCAAAACGGAGGAATTGCGAGTTGACCCTCTTTTGAACAGTGCCGACCTTGAAGCCTTGCGAAGGAAATGCAAGTGTTTACCCAAAAGGTCGAAAGGCCGAACTTTAATTACCACTGAATAACAGAGTTTGAAATGTTGCAAATGGAACATGTTTTTGCAAAACCAGAGTTGCTAATGCATCAAAATCGAATTATGGGAATTTCAAAGGCTAGGTGGCTGAAATGTTGGATGAAATTTTTGCAAGCTTCCAAAAAGATGTAGACTCTATATCCTCTAGATATAACACTACCAAAAATTGATGCCACATTTGGTAATGCTAGACTTTCAAATAACAACCGGGCCATTACCAACCAGATCCACCTTTACCGCACTAGTAAATGAAACCTGAAAACTAGAAGAAGAAATGGAAATTGATTTGTGAGTGAAGTTGGGACAAAAGTTGAAAAAATAACAAATAATCGACCTCTACTAGAAAGATAAACAAATTTTGATGTAAAAGAAAAAGTTGTAAAAGTCCAAGAGGTTTCGGTGGAGAAGGTCAAGGACTCACCCCCAAGGTCACAACTAAAAGGTGCACCTAGCACAACAATCGAACCGATTATTGAACTTCCCTATGACCTAATAGAATAGGTAATCGAATTTAAAATTAGTTTCAGTAGATTGTTGTAAATGATAGTTTTAGGAAGTTAAAACATTTTGTTACTTTGTGATTTTGAGGATGTAATCCCACTTTGAAGGGAAGATAATGTTGAAGTGAAAAAGATTTTTGTAGCTGAAACTGGTTTTTACATAACTAAAACTAAATTGTTGTAATCGAAACCATAATTATCTCAAGGTAACTGAAACCATATTTAAAAGTGGTTATTTTTAGCAACAAAAATCTAGAAATGATTGGTTGAACTAATAAGGTTTGGAAGGTATATATATCTAGGGGGATTTTTAATTTTTTCCTCTCTCAAAAAACAATAGACTACACATAGTTGTTTCAAACAAATTATGGATAAAGTTCAAACCTTTTGAAATTTTTGCCTTCTTAATTAAGTTTTTTTCTTTTTTGCCAAATTGGTATTTCTCCTCCCAAGTTTTATGTTTTCAAGTATGTCCTTACAATTGTGTGTGTTATTCCATGGTTATCTTAATGTTATCACATGAGTTTGAGGTTTTATTTTTTATATCTAAGGTGGCTGAAGGTGTTTGCCCCCACTTCAAATCTGGTAGTGTATTTCCCCTACCAAAAAACAAAATACTCCAATAATCTATTTGTCCTACCAGTAGTTAAGTTTTGGTGGTTTTAAATATCACCCCCCTTGGACAAGAATTTTTAAAATTTTTGTTTCATCTACAAACCTGGTTATTTACCAAGTGGCTTTAACAAAAAAAAGATGCCAATTTTTTTTTCAAGGCATGGAGTGCAAGTGAGGGGCCATCCCATTCAAACTCCTTGTTTAATTCCTTTCATATCCTTTCAACATCTACATGTTATTATGCTTTTATGTCTATTGAATAATCTAAGTACCTATTGTTTAGTGTGTGGATCATGTCATCCCATGCATTTTTACCTTCATATGCACCTATTACAACATCACATCGGTGTATTGTAGCAATAGAAGGTTTTTAACCCATTTTTTTTCTTAATTTTTCTCTTTCTTCTTAAGCTTTTTGGGCCTTTCTTCATGCCCTTTAGACTTCACTACTCTCCCTGTGTTTCTGCCCCTTTCTTTACTACTTGGGGATTGTGTAAAATGATTTTGTGGGACAATCAGGAACCCGAGTGGTACTTGAAAACCACCCTTGTCACAATGGTTGTTACCCTTTCCTTTTGAAGATTCATGTTTTTTCCTCTTCTCGTGCTATAAAGGCCAAACAACACAATATATTTCTTGAAAGGATGGAAACAACCAAAAATAAAATAAAATGCCATGCAAACATCAAAGAAAAAAAATCAAGTATCAACAACACCAAGAAAAAAAATACCTCAATGGAAACAACACAACAAAAAAATCCTAGCAAACTCATGTATATATTTATTGGTTCTGCATTCTTGCCCCATGGATTTCAAACAAATTATTTCTTAAGCATTGATAATTAACCACAATATTTTCAAGCTTACGTGTTTACCTTACAAAGGTTAAACAACATTTATAAAAAATATGAAAACCCTATACATAATACTAAATATTGCCTTTGCATTTCAAAGAACACATAGTTGGACACAAATTTAAAATGAAAATAAGATGAGTGATCTATTTACACAAGTAACAATGCAAAAGAAAACTTTAAAAAAAAAACCTTGGTGATCTTGATACACAATTAATAATGTAGAAAAGGGAGCAACTCATTTGCACAAGTTGTGATATATGAAGAGGCGAACACTTCACACGAGGAACCGAACTCACGAAATGTTCTTCATGCATCATAGGTGAATTTTGGCATTCAAAATATGCACGTTTATGGGGTGTTCAATGATAAGATTTCAATTATAAATGTTTTCATGAGTCGACACATGAACAAACATTTACTCACCCAAGTGTTATAGGCATCTCCCACCACCAAACTCAAATTAAATTGATGTAATGGGATGTGCTAGTCTTACTCAGTGGTAATTGTCTCCCATATACTTTGAATGCACGATTTGGTTCCAATTCATGCATCACATTCATTTGTCCCAACCCACATTGCCAAGCATTTTTTAAAAAAAATTCAAAAACATTCAACATTTGGTCCATTTACCATAACACTCACCATTCATCCAATTCCATTTTGCTTGTGGAGGACAAGAAAAGCTCAAAAGAGGGTCAATAGAGGGTTGCAACATTATTATTTATGTTAAACTAAGCTAGGCATTGAGAACTCCATTTTATTTTCAACAATATCCATACGCAACATTCAATTGAATTTGATTCACAACTTTGAGACTTGAACATTACCTCATAGACATAGGTACTAGACCCCTCAAGAAACCTCCAACCATGTTGCATTCTAAAAGATGATCAAGCAAGCTATAACAACTCTTAATTTGTCATCTCCAACAACCTTGGTTGAAGCCTTCAGAAAATTACTTTCTATAGCTTCCAAAATTAAAAACTTTTTTGTAAGCTTCTTTCATGGAACACTAATATGCATTGCAAATGTTGCCTAAAATGCTACGAGTCATATGTATATACATTGCATTCAATTCTTGAACATGATGTTGATGCATTATAAACATTAACCTTTGCCATTCATGAATAAAAAATGTTAAATGTTTTTTCCCTTGGTCTTAGGTATCAACCATGAGACCAAGTTATCAAAGGTTTCCTCATACTTGTAAACCCACCATTAGAATCACTTTGATTCCTTACTTCCTTAATTTGACTCATGACCCTTTCCATTTACACACTGACACAACAACCCACAGTTTATTATTATCCTACAATTGAGTGAAGAGGCTAAGTACTTGATAAAGTAATACATACCAATTGAACATCAAATGATGACATAGCTCCAAGCATTTACAACTATCAAACATGTGACATTGCAATACCCATTCATGATACCACAAGGAAATATAAATGCTTCAACACTAAGCTACACAACAAAGCTCATAGGATCCATTGGGGAGAGTTCACAAACCCACCTACTCCCATTTCCATTCCATTTCAAATATAGGAAAAAAAATGTTGGGCATGTAAACTTACCATCCTTTAGTTTATTGACTTTAACGTTCATTTTCTTGTTGTCAACAGAACCACCATCCATTCTCCATAAAATAAAACCTTTGGTTGCTTCAATAACAAGACCTTCCTCCAAGACCCTAGACCCACATAAAGCCCATTATTCCCATCCCAAATCATATGTATCCAAATAGGACTGGTGCACATTCATATTCCATAGCTTGGTCTTTGCATGTCTAATTTTTGCATCCAACTTAGTTAGTTCATCTTACAATTTGGGTATAAATTTGTAAATTGTTTCCCAACAACCTTGAAGGTTGCAATTTGCTCAAATTTGTAAGGTGTGGGGTTTGTTCCAATATGTTATAATCTCCACACTTTCATATCACCAAAATATGGTCCTACTTCATGGCAAAGATCTTCCATGACATCTAACTATCATGGCAACATTTCCATCCTAATTACATCAAATGAACCGTCAATAACCTCACCCAAGGTTGATGTGAGTTGAGAACTTGTGAGTTGCTTACCATCCATATCATCTTATAGTTTGTTGGGTCAAATACACTACTAGAAATTTTCGGTTTTGAAATTGTTGTTTGTAATTAAAATTCAATTGCATGCAACACATGCAATTGCAAATTTGTGTAGTTGCCTAAGACAAGTTGCATGTGACATTATGTATGCAACATGTATATATGGTGTTAATATACATGCTCATCCATACATACTAATTCAAATGTAGTTGCACCTTATGTGCAACTCTCCTTGCAACTATAATGTAAATAACAAAAATATGACATGTGTTTAAAAATTGGACAACTAGCTTATGGACACGTGTCACTATTTAATTATTTTTATGTTTTCAAAATTGAAAATTCATTAGATTAATCTCAATCATTAAAGTTTATGCCACTAAGATGATGACATGTGGCACACCATGGAACCTTCATTGACCATTTTGACATGTGTCCTTTTAAAACACCAAGTATATGATGAGATGTGGCAATTAAAGCCCACCTATTTTTTAATTTAAAAATATTAATTAACGGAATTTCAACTATCCAATTTATGGCCAATAAGATGTTGACATGTGTTACCTAGTTAGGTAGGTAATTATTAGAACCTATTAAGTAAGTAAGTTTATTTAGTTATGTAAATAAGTTGAACTTAGCTAGGTTTAAGCTATATACATAAAATTAGAATAATCCGATTTTAATTTTATGATTCACTATTTCATAAAGGTCAAGCTTTACTTATTTATTCATCCCCAATGGCATTTGATGTTTTGTTACAATAAAGTTATTGCTTCTAGTTATATACTGAACCAAATAGAATTGGAAGCCAAAGGATATGGGATAAAAAATTCCATTGCAAACTTCATGAACCAGCTTAATTGCACATCAGATGCAATTAATGTATTAGAGTAAAGAAGCCAGGGGAGTGCTTTGTTACTTATGGTGTCACGACAAAACTTGAAGCCCTCCTCTTGGTGCATGTAACAAACTAAGAATCGTCGAAAATAGATTAGAAATGAGAAAGTTATGGCCCCCCAAAGTAAAGGGGGTCAAAAACTCAGAAAAGAAACCATTGAACACTACAAAGGCTGACTCTTAAGCACCCAGAAAGTTCCTTTTCTGTTTTTTTTTTGCTATTAAAGTTCTAACATGATTTTTAAAACTTTAGATGGCGTTCATTAAGCATTTTAAATCGTTTAAAATGAATAAAAAATAAGAAAGTTATGAGGTTTGAAAGTAGGAGGGGTCCAAAGAAAAGGAAAAAAAAACGTTTTGTAATTTGGAAACTTATTTTTCTTCTTGTTAATTTTCATTACTCCTTTTCTTTTGCACTTCAAAGATGATTGTAGAATATTTTTAATAATTATGATTACTTAATGAAAATATGGTTTTTAACATTATTATATAGCTTAAAATGTTTGTGTACTTGTAGGTTAATTCGTGCAGCCTATTTACATTAATATTTTAACATAAATAATAAAATTTTAACATATTATACCCACTAATATTATATATATAATTGATTATCATTATAATTATAGTAAAAATTTAATTGATAATTATAAATTTTTATATTATCATATTAATTGATTTTAAATAATGTTTTTGTTTAATCAAGTTTACATTTTCTGAAAAATATTCCAAATAAAATAAAATAAAATAAATTTAATTTCCAAATAAAATATTTAAATATATTTGACAAATCAAATTTAAAAACTTGCAATATATATTTAAACCATGGTTTAATTTAACTTAATTTAACTCAATATAATTTACTTTAGCCATAATTAATTTAGCCATTGTTAGTTTTAGTTCAACCATAAATATTTTAGCCTAACTTAATTTAGCCATAATTGGTTTGGCCTAATTTAATTTAGCCATATTTATTTCATATTAATTGAATTTAACTTAATTTTTTAAACCATAAATAATTTATTCATATTAAGTTTGGCCTAACTTAATTTAACCATATTTATTCTAGCCTAATTTATTTTAGCCATACTTAATATAGTTTAATTTATTTTAACCATAAATAATTTAGCATAATTTAATTTAACCTTAATTATTTTGATCTAACTTAATTTAGCATAATTTAATTTAGCCATAATTAATTTAGCCTAATCAATTGAGCCATGGTTAGTTTTAGCCTGATTTAATTTAGCCATCATTAGTTTAGCTTAATTTAAATTAGCCATGGTTATTTTAGTTTAGGTTAATTTAGGTTAGCCTAAGTTAATATGGGGTTAACCTTAATACTAGAGGCACATAATATTTATACATAACCTATGTACATATATTAAGTATAATAATTTAAGTATGTATAAGTTTGAGCCATCATTTTTATGACACATGTCCATGTTATACACATTTAGTTGCATGTTAGTTGCACACACAATTGTATGGCTGCAAAAATATACAATACCAAATTTATGGTTGCAAACATGATTGAGATAGTTGCAAACGACAACTAGTTGCATGCCAGTTGCATAATGATTGGTCGTAAACGACAAGATTTTTAGTAATGATACTCTTTAATGTCACATTGGCCCAATTTGTTTCAATAATAGTCTAGAGTTTTTGTTTTCAACAAAACCATTATAACTAGATATCCTTGTCCTTTGAGCCTCCTAAATAGCCCAATATGTCTAGTTATTTCCAGCCTTCAATTGCTACACCCATGCTTCATCAATATTGTTGAAGTCGTCAAATTGAAAACAAGACATTAAGATGTCAAGTTTAGGAAACAAATCAAAGATATGAAAACCCAAACTACATGGCATGCCCCCACTCTCCATATCTATAACAATCCTACCACTTTCACTGATATGACCTTTAGGTGGACCATTATTAATAAAATGATCAAAGCATAGTTTGTCTTGGTGGTGTACATGTTATTTGAAGACGTTATTTGTACATTATTCAACTTGCAATGCTTGATCGCACTGAACGTTTAACATTCAAAGCTCAAAAACTATGTCTAAACTTTTCTCCAAGTGTGCACAAACTTTGAATGACACAAAGTGCATTATCACAAAAGAAAACCAACTTAATCCTTTGATAGTTCAAACTAACCTAACAACCAAGGACAACTCAAGTTAGGAAACCTTGATTCCAAAGACATTGAAGCCTTCCCATTGTACTGAATCTCAGATAACCCATTTTTTATTGTATCTTAACAACAATATACCACATAATTATTAAGGTTTAGTCAAGTACTCCAATGCCATCACCAAACCCATGGGCATTCATAAGCACTCCAAGTTAAACACCTAGAGTTTAACATACTTTGGATCTCTATTCAATATAAATAGCAAATTTCACAACAACATATTCATGAATATAAGAACTGCATACAAGTTGTTTAACAATTCCATTCACCATCAAGCCTTTCAAGATCCACAGACGTTGTATTCAAATTTACATATGTTAGATTTTAATGGCATTAATCCATTGCACCAATCCTACTGGTGTCAAGGACAACTAAAGGATTTGAATGTAATTAGAGTGGATATTGAAAAAAATTCAACTGATGCAAAAAACATCCATGTGGCAATTGTAATGTTGTTGGTGTGTGTTGGTAGATGTTGGAATTATAGTAGGTGTTACAAATTTGGGTTTAAGATCATTCACTTCCCACGCACCAAGGATCCACATTTCACATGTGTTTATGAATTGCCACAACAACTCCAATTGCTTTTGTCATCTAAAATATTATGAAACAATGCACAAATGTATTAGCCCCTTGTTTGATATTCTACCCGTCCAACACTCAAAGTAATCAAAAACTTCCACAACAACCCAAGCCTAGGATAAAACACATTAACAAGATTATTCCCAGTCCCATAATTGTTTTTTTTTGACACATAGACAAAGAAACAAACATGTTGTTGCTCCTATTTGGGAATGTGATTACAAGCAACTAAATGTGGGTGGTTTCTTTTGGCTCAAGGGAACATATACAATAACACACATTTGTTGGATTTTGTGGGTGGTGAGGAGATCTCATCCACAATGATTTTACTTGTTGGATAACCACATGCTTAAAAAAAAGGCCACCAACTCTTGGGTCGTTATAAAAGGGGTGACAATGGATGTGAAAAAATTGCATTACTGTAAATCATGGTTTTTAAAAAGGTTCAAATTGACTAACTTGTCATTTTTTATGAATGGACATGTGCATTTGATTAAAGGCCAAGGGTTTGAATGACACATGTATTTATTGATTAATCAACTTGACTATAATGGTTTGTTTTATTAGATACACATAGTCAAAGTTGTACAACCTTAGTCAAAATGACTAATGGTTTTTAATCAAGTTGAACATTTAGTCAAGACAGTTAATGATCTTTAGTAAAATACGACATGATCTACTATTTTAAATATGTTTTTCCTACTTATTCATCCACTTATTTATTTAGTTACTTACCTACCTACCTACCTATTTATTTTATACTTTCTCACTTACTTACTTACTTACTTACATACCTACCTACCTACCTACCTAAACAACAATTTATTTATTTAATTTTAGCCATTATGTGTAACGATTAAGTTTAACCACTAGATTTAGCAATTATGTTTAGCCATTAGATTTAACCATTATTTTAAATCATTAAGTTTAGCCATTAGGTTTAACCATTATGTTTAGCAATTTTTTTAAATCATTAAATTTAGCCATTATATTAAGTCATTAAATGTAACCACTAAGGGTTTAGTCATTATTTTAAATCACTGTTTTAAGTCATTAGCCATTAAATTTTTCCATTATTTTAAATCACTAAGTTTAGCCATTATTTTAAATCATTAAGTTTAGCCATTAGGTTGAATCACTATTTTAAGTCATTAAATTTAGCCACTAAATTTTTCCATTATTTTAAGTCACTAAGTTTAGCCATCATTTTAAATCACTAAGTTTAGCCATTATTTTAAATCACTAAGTTTAACCATTATTTTAAGTCACTAAGTTTAACCATTATTTTAAGTCATTAAATTTAGCCATTAGGTTTAACCATTGTTTTAAGTCATTAAGTTTAACCATTACTTTAAATTACTATGTTTAACCATTATTTTAAATCATTAGGTTTAACCATTATGTTTATCAATTATTTTAAGTCATCAAATTTAACCATTATTTTTAATCATTAGGTTTAGCCATCATGTTTAGCTATTAACTTTAAGTCATTGGGTTTAGTCATTATGTTTAACCATTATTTTAAGTCATCAAATTTAGCCATTATTTTAAGTAATTAAGTTTAGACATTAGGTTTAGCCATTATGTTTGGCCATTACTTTAAGTCACTAGGTTTAGCCATTATGTTTAACCATTACTTTAAGCCATTAGGTTTAGCCATTGCTTAAATCATTATGTTTAGCCATTTAACTTTAAGTCACTAGGTTTAGCCATTAGGTTTAGCCATTATGTTTAACCATTAATTTGAAGTCACTAAATTTAGCCATTATGTTTAGCCATTACCTTAAATCATTAGGTTTAGCCATTTTTTTTAGCCATTATGTTTAGTCATTACCTTAAATCATTAGGTTTAGCCATTATGTTTAACCATTAACTTTAAGTCACTAGGTTTAGCCATTATGTTTGGCCATTATTTTAAGTCATTAAGTTTAGGCACTAAATTTAACCATTACATTAAGTCACTAGGTTTAGCTATTATGATTGGCCATTACATTAAATCATTAGTCACTAAATTTAACCATTATGTTTAGCTATTATTTTAAATCACTAACTTTAGCCATTAGGTTTAATCATTATTTTCAATCATTAAATTTAGCCATTAGGTTTAACCATTATTTTAAATCATTAAGTTTAGCAATTATTTTAAGTCATTAGGTTTAAATATTAGGTTTAGCCACTAATTATCAACTAGGTTTTTCCATTATGTTTAATGACGTGAAAATAAACATATCAAATAAAAAACTTTATAAAAGTTGGACACTTATGATGGTGTAGTCCATTGGTAAGGACTTAGTTTATCATTGTGAAGGTTTGAGGATCAATTCCTTATACTTACGACCTACGTGCATGTTTAAAGGGTTAAAGTAGGTAGGTTAGATTAAGGTAGCTTGAAGAAGTTAGGTTAGGTTAGGTTAAGTTGATTAGGTTAGGTTAGGCTAACACCTACACATCTAATTTTGTTTTGACCTACCTAGACCTATATACTACCTACCTACCTATTAATTTTGTAAATAATAAATTAAAAAATGATTTTAATTTAGATATAAAATTTACCCAATCAAATGGTCCACTATCTACCAGTCAAATAGTTAATCAATTTCAGTCACTTTGCTAGTCAAAATGACAAGGTATAGTTAGTAAAAAAGGCCATTCGTCAAAATAGACATTGTTGAAATCGACTTGTCCATAATGGCACCTTGGTCAAGTTGACTAGTGTCATTTTTGGGTCCTTTTTTACCAATTTCCCTAGTAAAAAAGACCATGATTTGTAGCAATGTTGTGAACTAGTAAAAAATAGCTAGCACCTTAGTATCCATTGTGTTGGAACTTGTGGCATGAATTGTTTTTGTTGATGTTGTTGCATTTGAGAAAGTTCACTGAAAATAGTCCACCTTGTAGGTGAAGGAGGTTGTAGATCAAGGTAATTATGAAGATCTTGGCATCTTGAATGCAAAAGTTGTTCAAGGTTTCAACCAACAAATGAAGTTCAACGTTGTTATTGTAATGGTGAAACAAATGGCAAATCTAGATATTTTGAAAGGCAATCTTAGCAAACTAGGATGTAGACACGTGAACTATAGAAGGCACTATAGCTCCAACAACCCAAACATAAGCCTAATCCAAGCATCTATGGGCCAAGCACCCAAGTTAAATGCATCAATATGTAGATGCAATATTCATTAACCTAAATCTTTTCTCTACTATTACAAGTTTTCAATGAAACCTATTATCATACCTACCCTAAGAGTAAACACCATTATCAAATCATGAAGTAATTGCAACAAGGGCTTGCAATTGTTCTCTTAGTTTGTTTATACTTATGAATAAATCCAAGAGTGTAACATCTCCCCACCCAAATCCAATACAAGGCATGGATCCTTGTCTTCTAGAGTTTGCACAAGCTCTCCAATTGTCCATCTAAAAGTTGTTGCCTATGATTTACAATTGATGTTCCCACCATCTTCAAGGATGTTAGCTCCTCAAAATTAGATTATGGAAAAAGTTCCAAGGTTATGAGAGGTTCAATATGCTAAAGATTCAGAAAACATAGAAGCTAGGTGAGTTATGGATAGGCAACAACTCCTTATTGTCTACTGCATCATTCAAAACTAGAGTCTCACTCAACAAAATACTACAAAACACATAAGTTAATGTTGGTACTGACTTCATATTAGGGATATATTCTTTTCAACTGGGAAGGTCTTGGTTGATGTGCATGCAGGAGGTGTTAAGAGGCATGATATTGCTCTGCAAGGCTGCTGTGGAGGTGAGATTGCTCTTTCTGGCATTTGATAGCTCGGGTGGGGTTGGTCTGAGTGTTGTGCCTGACTTGTATGAAAAACCTGGATGTTATTGATCCTCTCTGAACTACAGGTGCCTTGGCATATACCATGTGGGGGTGTCTGCTATGGAGATGGCAATTTGGTCTTCATTGCCAATGATTGGCACAGAGCTTTGCTGCCAGTATATTTGTAGGCATACTATAGAGACAAGGGCTTGATGGGATATACTCGTTCTGTCCTTGTCATCCATAACATGGCTCATCAGGTTTGTTCTTGAATCCCATGCCTATCAGGATTAACTAGTTACATATGTCAAACCTTTGTTGAGTACTTGATGTGTCATTCTGCATAACTTATGTAGCTTCCAAAACATCAAGTTAGTGAGTTTTACAGAGTACATTCAAAAAACAACAGGTTGGAGTTTGCTAAAGGAAGTGAAATGCATGTTGTACTTTACAGAAAGCACATAGGTGGTGTAGAAATCAACTTTCAAATGTGTTGGAGAGATGTGCTAGTACCTGAAACTGTTGCCAAGATACATAGATACATCATGAATTGTGACAAATTATACAACCTCATTTTGATCTAGGTGGCATTTGTAGGGTCGTGGACCAATGTCAGACTATGCAAAGCTTGGGTTACTAGAACATTACGTAGATAAATTCCATTTATTTGATCCCATTGGAGGAGAACACATGGATGTTTTCATGGCAGGTTTGATCACAGCTCATTGGATTGTGACTGTTAGCCATAGGTATGCACGAGAGTGTCAAATGCAAGGAGGGTGGGGATTCGATGTGTCATGCGGGATCATAACTGGAAGCTGAGGGGAGTTGTGAATGGAATTGATGACATTGAGTGGAATCCCAAGTTGGATCCTTGCCTTCAGAGTGATGGTTACAGCAACTACTCCCTTCAAACTTTAGCTACTGGCAAACCTGCATGCAAGGCTGCACTTCAGCAGGAACTAGGTTTGCCTGTGGGCAGTGAGGTACCATTGCGTGGATTCATTGGGCATCTTGATAATCAGAAGGGTGTAGATTGGATTGCAGGGGCAATGCCATGGATGATGAACCAAGATTTATAGCTGGTGATGTTAGGTACAAGCTACAAAGACCTTGAAGAAACGTTGTGTCACTTTGAACACCACTATCATGAGAAAGTGCATGGATGGGTGCGATTTTCTATAAAGACAGCTCATTAGATTATTGCAGGTGTAGGTGTCCTAATGATGCC
>Ga0209208_10001161_pt1 | contig 36710 bp, 28 predicted proteins | sample S1TSphfallax_3_FD_187694 | JGI IMG/M metagenome (GOLD analysis project Ga0209208, IMG submission 187694) | Host-associated microbial communities from peat moss isolated from Minnesota, USA - S1T2_Fd - Sphagnum fallax MG (SPAdes) (version 2) | ecosystem: Host-associated > Plants > Peat moss >...
TCATGGCTTGAATAGAATGTTTATTCCTAACTTTGTTCATCACCATTATTGGCTCAAACTTTTACAAAAGCCTACATACTTATTGTGATTCATATTAATTAATTTAATTAGTTATGTCATGTAGAATAGTAAAACAAATACACTTATATGGTTTTATATGATTATGTAAATCAATGTAAAAACTATGATTTCTAATTGGGAGGTGGAGGGATTTGGTAGACCAACCAAATTTACACGACTTTACACTTACACATAGTGCAAGTCCTAAACCAATACCATACTGGTTTGTTGTACATACAACTTTCAATTGTATGAAACTTTCAACAATCTTGGGTTGTTCCTAAATCTCATGTTAGTTATGGTTTTAGTATTTTCTATATACAATCTGGTTGTGTGCAACAATTCTACCCATCATAATTCCTTTTTTGGCTATAGATGTGAAGTTACAGTAAGTTGCTTAATTACACATTAATCACCCACGAATTATCACACAAACATTTGCACGCAACATTGCAACAAATCAATGACCAAACTTCAAAGACAATTCACCCATGGGGATCAATCACATAAAATCTCATAAGATCCCAAAACTCAATTGCACTAAAATACACAAAACAACAAACTTTACAAATTGCTTTCAAAGTTCTTGCTTGCTGATCTCTTTAACAAGTTGTAAAATCCACAATGCAACACATTGGTGTAGGAAACTTGCATGTGAATGATACCTGCCTACCTACCTACCCATCTCCCTACATGTGCATTTTGCCTCACCCTAAACCCATGTCAACAAAACAGCAAGCAAAACTCTCTAAGTTAAGTGGAACCCGGGGCTTTTAAAATCCTCCTCTGTCTAGAGTTGGGAGATTCAACACCCATTACAGTCCATATCTATTGTGCCAGACCCAGAATCAAGGCTATCAAGAACCTGCCTGGTACCCTGAACTTGCCAAAACTGATCAAAACAGGAAACAAGCTTGCACCAAGCCCCATGAATGTCAGCAAGCTTGCACCAAGCTTGCACCATGGATGACAGAAGGCTTGCACCAACCACCCTGGATGATGCAAGCAAGCAAGCTTGCAGCGAGCACTTTGGATGCCAGCAAAGCTGGCAGCAAGCAAGAGCTTGGCTCATTTAGTGTGGTTAAGTGGAATAGGCTTGTCGTCGTCATCTCTTTCTTGTTCAACCCAGAGACCCTGAGCATTCTTGCGTAGTCCTTTATTCTCGATTTGCCACCAGCAATCAGGAATGAGATGTTCATCCTTGACGAAATCGCAGCTCTTGTTGACAAGGGCAATGTCCCTGGGTGGCGAAGTGGCAATCCGAAAGGGGCCAGACTCTTGATGTCCAGCAACCATATGCAAATAGCCTTCCAGGTTATGACAATTGGGAGCATGAGCACGAGAAGGGTCCAGGAACGGCGAGTCGAAATTGTTGAGCTGGAGTTCCAAACCGACATGGGTGAAAGCGAAAAAGATTTTGTTGATCAAATCCTCCACAATGCGTAAGTAGTTGGGTAGAATTATGCCTGGTGAACGAGGCACGATGTCATTCACATTCACCAGCCGCAGTACTTTCACACCCAACCCATTGGTCAGATGATCTCGGAAATCATCGTTTCCCACTTTGGGACCCGCGAAGGAGAACACGGCAATCGGAATCGTCTCTTCTTTGCTGGGTTGCACGGGTCGCGCAGTCGCATCACCCCAGTTCTTGGGAATGGGTATGTCTTCTGTCCTTCCGCCGCTTCCGCCAGCGGCGGGATCGCTTCTGTTCAAGCCTGATTGCGCTATGTCGTATGCATTCAGCGTTGCTAGTGCTGCACCCAAGCTATGTCCCGTGATGCTGATGCTCATAACGTCTCCTTTGTACTTCTCCAGCAATCTCTTGAGCTCCGTCAAGACCTGTGGCCACCAAAACAAAAAACAAACAAAAACAAAAACAAACCAGAATCAGATCAATCTAGAAGCTGCATGCGTGGGCACTACTATTATTCTCTTTGATGTTGCAGCAGATTTTGTGTTAAGGACGGCGTTGCAAAGTGGAAGAAGAAGGCGGAAAAGGAAGAGTTGTGTGTGTGTTACCTGTTCGCGAGCGCTTGTCTGGTTGTATCTAGTGTTGGGTTTTTTGGTAATGTAGAGACTCAAGAAGCCTTTCTCGACGCCGAGGCCTCCAGTGCCGAGCTTGGTACCTGGTCGTGGATCCATGGCTGCAGGTACCATGTTGGTTTCCATATTGGCAGCCCACTCGGAGTTCATAATGGTGCCTCGCCACGCGATGAGAATGTCGCGACGACCCAATCTCTTGATCTCCTCTTCGTCAGTGCAGACCGCCACATAGCCCATCCAGTTGGAGTCCTTGGACCAGGGATCGGCTACGGTGGAAGTCTTGAGAAAGAACGGCGCCTTCGCATCCGATGTCGCGTAGATGTATTGCGTCACTTCGTAGCCTGTGTCGAAAAGATGCACTTTGTCGAACAACTTATCCTTACGATACCTGCACAAGCCACAAACAAGTCCAGTCCCGCGCCGCCGAGCTTTAGATCTCAGCAGCAGCAGCAGCAGCAGCAACAAAACAAGAAAGTCTGCTTCTTCAGGCTACGCTTCTGAACATGTGATCAGACCGATTGATTACCTGTTGCTTCCACAGAACCTAGAGCGAGGATTGGAGTCGAAGGAATCATAAGTGACTTCCGTAAATTCGCCGTATCTGATGATCTCAGCTCGCAGATCTTCGTCCAGAGGTTGAAGAAGGCCTTTCCAGTCGTTGGAGCCATGAAGCTCACGCCATCTTGGTGCAATAATACGCTTGTTCTCATCAGGTGTTTGACCTTCTTCTTCGGGAGAAGCCGGAGCTTGATCTGCTGATCCTTCTGGTGGTGCCAAAACTTCGACGCTTGCAACGTTTGCTCTTTGCGGCGCTGCTCCAGGAGGTTGCAGTGATGAGCAGCAAGGACTCATGATGCTTGGGACCAAGAGTGGCGCATGGAATGGGTACCCTGGGGTTACACACGTATGATCATACAAAGACGGCAGCAGCTGCTGCTGCTGCTTCTTCTTTTTCGTTGCTGCTACTTTAGTGCCAGCACCCAATCCACGAGCTGTGGCTGCTTGAGAAGAGGATTGATCCAGACCCGATAGAGCTCGCAGTTGTGAGCCCAAATGAAGAGAACTTGAGGAAGCTTTGATCCTAGTTGCGATTGTCGCACTGCTACTGTTGATCAAAGATGGTACTGGAGTCGATGCAACAACCAGTAGCTGATCCATGATGGTCCAATATACAACTTCAGCTGGTAGAAGAAGTCTTTTGCGGCAGATCAAGAAGCTCTCCAAAACTGCACAGCCGGAGCAAGGCCTGAGATGAGCACTGCTGCTGATGCTGATGATCTCCGTCAACAAAGCTACCTCCACCAAACCCAATTTCTCTGCAACCCCCACCACCACAGTCCACCAACACCAATCAGCCTGTGAGCTTCTATTCAGACTTGAGCTTACAATCCAATTTAACTTTGCTACAATCAAAGCATTGAGAACTTGCTGGATCCGATCAGAGACACATAGACAGACACAGACTGGTGAAGAATCTCTCAGAAAAAACTTCTATAATAACATGGACTCCTCCAGGAGACAAACCTCAAGCTGCTGGAAACCCAACTCACAACAATAATCCTTCTTCTTCTTCTTCTTCTTTTCTTGCTTTCTTTCTTCTTCAGCTTGGCAGTGGCTGAAGTACAGCGACTCTGGAGCAAAGTCTGTGAGAGCTTTGGTACCTGGGGGGCAGAAATCTCTAGTCTTTCTAGTCTTTAGTACTCGTCCCCCCTGGCGACTTTCCTCGAATGAATACTGTCACGCCTACGAGCGCAATAGCTCATACCTATCTATCTACGTACCTACCTATTTTCCCTTGGGACATTTCCTGGAATGAATGTAGTTCAATCGAGCAATAGTCCGCACCTATTTACGTACCTACCCACTTCGATGCATGACTATTTCAGAAAGTTTCATTCTGTACTTACCTAGTTACTTACATACAAGATGAGCCGTTATCGATCAAATAAGGTAATTTTTGTGGATGAATTTCCATCCTTGTTTATATATATACAGGGTTTAGTGATAAGAATTTTTATTTTTATTTTTTAAAATTTTTTTTGCAAGAAGTCTCATTACATACTTACATACCTAGCTACCCAATTGAGCCATTGTGTACTTACTTATGATTATCGGCCAAATAGGTGGGTTTGAATTATTTGAGGAAGTCCCATTTCGCGTGGGATGAGGACTTCCTCCCCTGTGTGGTGTAACTACTACGCACATCTGGGGTTTTGGGGGGCCGAAATTTTGGGGGGGGAAGGGGGGAAGGGAATTGTTGATTTCTTTTCATAATACATGGGGCCCGGATTTTTTTGTAGTGTAGCCGGAGGGTGCCTTCGTAGTTGGAATTTCTTGAATTCAAACAACCGTAACGTAATGCTCTCCCATCGTTTCCGGGATTTCATTCTTTGGAACAGCTGCTCTCATTTTTATTTTTTTCCCCCCCCTGTCAGGCTATTATACCTGGGTAGGTATCGTGATCGGAAAGAAAAAAATTTAAATGAAATTTCTCCCCTTGTTTTAGGCTTGGTAAAAGCCTGGAAATGTGGGTTTATGGGAATTGTTGGCCCCATCTCCTCGGCTCCATGGTGCCTGTATGTATGTAGGCCCTTATTCCCGTACAACCCATGGCCTCAGGCTTTACACCTACACTTTTCTTAATCAAAAGTTCCAATCTGTGGGTTTAGGGTTTAGGGTTTAGTGATACTATCCTTTTTTGTAACATAGTTGGAGCCGTGGCGGCTCCAACTTATTATGCTTCCGCGTAGAATCTTTCTTTTTTAAGTATGTATTTTCAATAGTGTGTTCTTGCCTTTAGCTTCTTGCTTTCGCTGCTGAAGGAAAATTTTAAAAGCACCTAAAGAGCCTTGTTGTTTAAAACAAAAAAGAAAAAAAGAAAATTGCCCTGAAAACATGGGTCGCGAACGTGGACCAAATTTTACTTCATTTCTTAGATAATAATTTTCTGGTTTCAAAATTTTGCCATTTTTATAATTTAGCATTTTTTTTCGAATTTCCAATAAAAAAATTCCAACTTTTTTCGTCACTCCATACAGTGCAAAAACTAGCCCAAAAAAAAATGCTGGGATGTAATGAGCCCACGCACGGATCTTACGTGTTCCCAACGATCTTACAACGTTCCTTCCCAAGGGCAGCACATTCCCAGGGACCATTGAGCCAGGATTGGTGTTTTGATGTACAGTCATGGCTCACCATAACTGTACATCAAAACTCACCCTAGAAATCCACTAGAAAAAATTTCAAAGGTTTTTTTTTGCAAACTTAGGGAGAAAAGCTTGCAATTCATGTGAATTGCATAAATGTTACAAAACTCATCTCAATTGAAACTAAAACATAACATCCTCCCCCCAAGATCATTATCCCATAGCAACAAGTTTTAATTACCTAGTGTTAATTTGTGTAGTTTTTAAGTCACCTATTGTTAAATCACCAATTCCATATTGCCAAGGCAACATAGCCAAATTGCCAAGTCCACTTTACCCTGTGGACTTCCTGAATGAGCTTCAAAGTGCCCCCCACATTAAAAACATTCTGGGCCGTCCGATGCTTGAATTATTTTGTGATCTGCCCAAATTTCAGACTGCCCCTGATTTTTTTCTCATTCTCAAGCTCACCTGCCTTCACCATCTCTTATTTCTCTTATTTGACTCGATGGCTCTTTGAAGTTTAAGAGGAGCCCTTTCAAATTTCAAAGAACCCTCTAAATGTTTTTTTTTTAACACAATGAGAGCAAATTGAAAGGTTTTGAGTTAACATATCATGTGTTCTTTGTATCCATTTTTATGAATGATGTTTAATGAAAGTCCATTCATGAAATTTCATCCATGAAGTGTAATTCATTCACAATTTTGCTTTTTTCACTAGTCATCCAAATATGATGGATGAACATACATGTAATATCATTTGTGAGTTTTCAGTGGATGAATGAATGAATGGAAACTTTATTGATGAAAATGGACAAAACTTTCATGAATGAAAAGCTTGACTTTCAGGAAATGAAGTCCATCCATGAAATCATGGGTACTAGAAGGGACATCCCTTTGCTAAGGACGTCCAAGAGGCCTTCAATGATGAAACTGGCATCCATCTCCATATTCCCTGAGAAGAAAACAAGTTGTTCTCATAAGGAGATAGATGTGTCATTGCAGGCGGTACTTCTTATTTTCCCTGACTGCCATGTTCCCCTTCCAAGATGTGTCTGGTGGTGCTCAGACAGATTTTGGTGCTGCCCATACTTACTTTGGGTCCTGTTACGCACTTTTTGGGGTTGTAGTTGACAACTATAATTTGGGGCTCTTTACTAAGGCTGCTCGTCAGTATTTTTGTTTTTAGTGAATTGGGGCAAAATTTTATCATCCTTTGTTTGAGGTGCAAATACAAGAGGTTCTTGTGGACACCCTAAAAACCTCATCCAGGAGCAGTGTCTAGTGAAATTTCACCAGCTTTTAACTGTTTAGGACAGTTTAGGGTTTAGGGTTTAGGGTTTTTTTTTTTTTTGGGGGGGCTAGTTTTCTACTCTTTTGACAGTGTCCTCCAATCTTTTTGTCACCACTCCTGTGAAATCTGTTGTGGGATGATTTGTCACTGCTGCTCACATTGAGAGGGTAGTTTCAATTTTGAAAGGGTTCCTCTCAGCTTCAAAGAGCCAACAAGCCCAAAAGAGAGAGAGAGAGAAAGAAGTAAAAGAAAAGGGAGAGGGAGAGAGGTTTGTTGCCTGTGAATAATAATAATAATAATGATGATAATAATTAGGGGCAGTCTGATTTTTTTGGGCAGATTTTTTGGCAGACTGGAAAAAAGAATTCAGGCCTTGAATAGGCCAGACATTTTTTTAATTTGTGAGGGCAGCTTGAAGCTCATTTGGGCAGTTGACAGGGTGCAGTGGACGTGGCAATTTAGCAAGGTTGCCTTCGCCATTTGACAACTGGGGAACTTGTGCATGGCTATCAAGCAACAGCAACTGCCATCTTGGACTTCACAATTTGTGAAGGTGGTCTTGGCAAAATAGCCAAATATCATGACGCCAAGTGGGCTTTCACCCTTTTTCTTGTCTTTTTTTGTTTTGGTTTGTGAAACAAAAGCAAGAAAAAGAAAAAACAAGTAAGAAAGAGAAAGAAAAGAAGACAAAAGAATAAAAGAGAAGGAAATGAGAATTTAAAAAATTAGAAGAAGACAAAGGCTGTTTTTTTCTTTCTTTCTTCTTGTTTATCTAGTTTTTTCTATTTTTTTAATTCTTGAAGAAGAAGGTTCTTTTCTTTTCTTTTTTTTTCTGTTTTCTCTTGAATTTTTTTTTTCCTTTTTAAAGAAGAATTCTAGTTTTTGTTTCATATTAATTGCTTTGTTTTTCTTTTTTCTTTTTTTTAAAGAATAAAAATATTTTTGGGCTTTCTTGCCCTAATGTTCCAATATATATATATATAATGCTAGATTTCTTTTCTTTTCTTTTCTTTTCTTATATTTGTCCTAAATTTCTTTTCTTTTCCCTGTATTTTTCCATTTTTATCTTTAATATTTCCATGGTGTTTAATGAAAATAGTTTTAGAAAGGGGTCTCTTCAAGTTAGAGAGTAGCACAGATATCTTACTTAGGTTTTTTTGGCATAAACAATGGCATGGAATTCATGTTTTTCATTTTTTAAACATTTTTTAAAATTTTCAAAGATTTGATATTTGCATCAATACATACCAGTTTTCTCTCATTACAATTGTAACCTCACATTTGTATTATGTTTGCATGCCTTGAATGTGAGGAGTGCATTAATACTTTGTTAAATTTTTCCCTAAAAATATGAGTTTGAAACATATTGTAATGTTGCATTATTGCTCAAAAACAACTTCAAAAATACAAAGTTTAATGTCAAATGCTTGCATAAAGGTCACAAAATAAACATTAGTTTTGCTAGAATGATTTTGCAATACCCAGATTTGAAGCATAAAATGTCAACTGGCTTTTTGGATGGTTTGTGCAATACCCAAATGTTGGGCATAAAAATCTATGCTCAATGAAAAAAATGATGACAATAAAAAATTAACAATTAGAAAAAAAAATTGTGATAAATAATTAAAGAAATTAATTTAAAGCAAACCAAAGAAAAAAAAATTAAAGGAGAAAAAATTTAAAAAATTTAAAAAAAAGAAAAGACATAAAAAAATATTTTTTGGAAAAAAGGAATCCAAAAGAAAGAAAAAAATGTTTGCATTTTAATCACAAAATATGTAATAATTATTGAGGTGTATTATATTTAAAATGAAATTGTTTTCGTATGTGAATACTATACTTTGAAATTGGATTTTCAACCATTTTAACTTTTAACAATTATTACAAAAATATGCAATATTTACATGCAAGTCACGAAAGTTGATTGAATGTGCAACATTCACATTTAAGGTCATCCTTTATTGACATCAAGGAGTCAAATATGATTAAAATGGTTGTTAGTTCATTCAATGTAATACTTTCATATTTTGTATATCATACATTGACAAACATTAACATTGTGTAAATGATCGGTAAGTAGGTGGCTAGGCAAGTAGCTATGTACAGAAATAAAAAACAAGTTAGGTCAATAAGATAGCTAGGTCAATAAAGTAGCTAAAAAGTTTTGTTAAAAGATTTTTATCATAAACATAATCTTTGAGTTAATTCAAGAAAATATAAAAGTTTTGTCAAAAGGTAGAGGTTTGCCAATAGGTTTAAGTTTAGCCATGAAAAAATAAAAGTTTTTCCAAAAGATAAAAATTTTATTAAGAAAAAATAAAGGTCTTGCCAACAAATAGAAGTTTAGCCATGAAAAGATGGAAGTTTTGCCAAGAGGTATAAATTTAACCATGAAAAATTAGAAATTTTTTCAATTTTTATAGGCTTAATCAAGAAGAAATAGAAGTTTTACTAAGAAATGAAAGTTTAACCAATAAAAATTAAAGGTTTTGTCAAGAGGTAAAGATTTAATCAAGAAGACTTAAAAGTTTTTCCAAGTGGTAGAGGTTTAAGAAGAAAAGATATAGGTTTAACTAAGGAAAAATAAAATTTTTGCCAAAAAATAAAGGTTTAACCAAGAAAATATCTAGGTTTTGTTGAGAAGAAAAAGTTTTGTTATGAAAAGATAAAAGTTTTGCTAAAAGATAGAGGTGTAACTAAGAAGATATAAAGATTTTATTAACATGTAGAAGTTTAACCATGAAGAGATATAGGTTTTGCTAAGAAATATAAATTTAGTCAAGAAAAGTTTAAAATTGCGATCAAAGGCAAGAGTTTAGCCAAAAGAGATGTTTAGCCATTAAAAAAAAGAATAAGTAAGGAGTTGGTAGGTAGGGAATTAGTGGAGTGATTAAGTTGGAAGGTACTATGGTCAAGTTGAGAGAAAAACACCCAAACAAATTAAAAAGGGTCAAAGGTCAGAAGCCCAAAAAGGTTGATTGTGTTACAATGTTGGGTTAACAAAGGGTCAGGAACCCGATGAAAAAACGCAGCCCATCCTATGAACAGAACAGTCAACTGGTGTACTGGTGGGTGCTGGTTCACTCTGGCCCACAAATTGCTATACTGGGAAAGGGTAACTACAGCTAATTTTCACAACTGTTATCTAAGTTACAAACTTTAACATTGGCAGTTCTAAATGTTACAAAAGTCCAAGCTCCTAAGATAATATATATATATTTGTGTAAGAGCAGCTCCACCCATGCGGAGTATGTACATGGCCTTGCAACAATATTTCTCACATCCAAGATTGTTTATTTATTTATTTATTCCAAACCTTACCCATAAAACTGGAACTGTAAAAGGTTGGAGGCTACTAATACGTAGCAACCCACCTGAACCAATCAAACCATCTTGCCAATCCACATTGAACAGCAGGTTTTAGGGTTTACTGTGCCTTTTGCCAGCCTACTTTGTTAAAATGGTGGGCCAAAATCATTTTGTATGTCCAAACTGGCAATTTTTGCCTTTTCCTCATTCAAAATTTGCTCTTGAGTGTGCAACTGTGGAGTTGCTATAAGAGCATCTCCAGAGGTGCTCAGTATGTGACCCTGCTATGCAAAAACATTTTTCACATCCACGTTTAGGTAATTATTTTTTTTGCAACCCCACCAATAAAACTGAAACTGGGACACCAAATAGGTTGGGGACTACTTACCTAATAGCAAACCATCTGGACCAATCATTATGATGGGCCAGTCAGAAACACTGAGCAGCAGTCAGGTCATATTTATTACACTCTTTTCTGCAGGCAAACACTGAGCTGTGCCCGTTACCAGCCACTGCAAAGTATGTGCTTATGCTGAGCCAAAACCATTGTCCTGATCCAAACCGGCATATATTTGGACTTTTCTTCATCCAATTGCTGAGCACCCCTGGCGATGCTCTAACGTGCCACAAAAGCTCGGATTTGCAGATTGTTTTGCCAAGGAACAATATGCTACATGCAAAATAAGTACAAGAGAAAACTGAAGTCAAGGTGTGGATAAGCACTTGGATCGTTCAAGCTGATCAAAGGTTACTATATTGAAGTTTTTCAACACCCACTTCACATGTAAAACATGTGTGCTGTGTGACATTGAAAATGTCTTCACAAAGCAAAGAATCTTGTTCTACAGTGAGCACTGCAGATCACAGCATGACCATTATCATTGGCAACAGCACAGAAAGATCAGCCACAGTGAACCAGCACCCACCAGGGGCACTGCATGCATGTTATTACTCACTTGTGGATGAACCTCAACTGAGTTACTATATGGCTTCATTTTGGTATAGGTCTCGTATATAGGTAGATTAGGTAAGAAAATAGGTAACTACTAGGTAACTAGATGGTATATACATTGGTAAGGGCTAGCTCAGTGTTTTTACTACTTACCTACTAACAACCTACTTTGCAGGTGGGTTGTTAGTATAGGTAGGTACTAAAAAAAAAAGCAACTGAGACACCATGGTTAGCTAGGGAACTCAAACCCAACAGAAAACTGTTTCCCGACACTTACCATCCATCCTTCGTGGTGTGCTGGTGGGTGCTGGTTCACTGTGGCAGTGCCAGCACCTAACAAGTGATATCCTTGGTGACAGATCTTTTGAGTCACATGAAGCTCATGCATTTGTGCAAGTGTAAGTCATTATGCTGAGCTAATGCCACAATAGCCAGAAACATCAACACATATATTAAGTAATAATCAGTGTTTCTGCGTGTAAATGGTTTGGGACTTACACTCCCAATACACTCCTTGTATGTGTAAATCCCATAATGAAATTTATTTACACTTCATGTATGTGTCTAATATCCATTTACATTTGTGTAAGTGTAAAAACTTGTAAATTTATTTAATGCCATGTAAAACAGTGTAGGTATGAAATAAATGTATTTATATGATTTTACATGGTCATGTAAAATAATGTAAATATAAAACAATGTAAAAAATGTGATTTTAACTTCGGGAGGGGAACTTTCATAATTTTTTTGGTGACAGGCCAACAAATCACCCATTACCACAAAAAAAAAATCATCAAAACATGCACCCACAACTAATTAATATGAATTTGCAAAAAAAAGTATGATCATTATGGGTATATAAAAAAGTTATTTATAAAGTAAGGAAAACACAGCATTGAAACCTTGAGTTTGGTCATAAACAGGGTGAAATTCAAAAAACCAAAAAAAAAATAGATTAGCATCAAAGGGGCACAGGGGGAACCCATCAATTTTGGTGTGAAGCTGAGTTTCATCCTGTGTTTCCTTTTGCCTATATTTTCATTGCTCCTATCTCTCCAATTAGTATAATTATTCTCGAATCTTGTGCATTAAATGTTGAGTTTCAGCATTTCATACCCAGATTTAACATTAAACAATTATTTTGTGATACCACTGAAAGAGGGGTTTGGGGGTAAAAGGAGGTCCAAAGACAGGGTGACTTTATGATAATAACCTCAACACTAGCAATATCTTCAGCAGTAGATCTTTTCTGAGTCATGAAATGCCCTGTCACGAGGCTTATTCATGTGGTGAGGCCCTCCACCTGTACAGGCAAAGCTTTGTCATTACTGAGGGTTTAATGTACCAATAGCCCAGAAGATCAACACATGATAACTAATAACCTCAGCAAAAGCTCATTCTAGCTTTGAAATGGCCCCCTTGGATTGTCCATCTTGTATTATTGGGATCGGGGACAGTCATGCCAGACACATGAGTGATTTGCCTCTTTGGTACAAGAAGATACCCCATTTTCTGTCAGCTGAGAGTAGTCTCTAGTGCTCAGCTAAAGGCATGGCCCAACTAAAGTTTGCTTTGCTTTTACATTAGGGTAATTTGTTGTCATGGCCCAAAGCAAATGGCATGAAAATCCCACATGGAATCCTATATGGCCAAAGTGGATTATGTTGGGTTGTGGGATTGTAAGATAAATTTGGGGGGGCTTACCTTGAGGCTCAAAGAAGTGGGCAGAAGGATGGAATTTTCTGCTGCCCTTGGCAAGCCCAAAAATAGAGCCTAATCATTAGGTTATTAGGTTGTTCCTCTTTTTAACTTTTTTGAAAGGGGAAGTTGGAGACTAGTTTTGATGGATGTTCCACCACAAAATTACTGCCCTTCCAATCATGAAGTTTTTCTATGGTGTATTTTTCCTGTCTTGCCAAATTCATCGGTTAGTTGTTGTGACAGCACAAGTTAAATTTTCATTTATTAATGCTGGCTGGGCCTCTTTTGTTTGGCCCACCACCAAAGCAATTGATCCAAACTTTGGACAATCCGACAATAAGTACCTATATAGAGATTCTAATCTTTCCCTTAAACTTTTCCTATCTAGGTTGCATGACTAAAGTTTTGAGCACATGTAGAATTGGGAACACATTGGGAACACATTGTGAACGTGCTTTAGAACCATTGAGAACTTGGTGAGAACAGTTTGGGAAATCATGTGAAAGACTTGGGGACAAAACCATCCCAAAGATTCCTTCCTACCCACCTCTCTCTAAAAGAGAAGAAAAAAAATCCCAAACCTCTTGTATGCACGCTTGCCTCACCTTACTGGCTCCAGACAATTTTCCTTTCTTAGTGCATTTGTGACCATTTTTAGCCGAGCATGCACCCAGACAGAGGTAATTGGGAGGGATGTATAGTGTCTTCACTAAAGGCTAAGAGCAAAGGGCCATGAATTAAGGGGTGATCATGAATTTTGGAGATAGAGAGTGTGTTGGTGTTGATGATTGATTGATTTTCTTAAAAAGTGTGCAAATTGATTCCATTTGGTAGGATAAAGGTTGTGTGTCTCCTTTTGTAGTTGAATCTGCCTATGATTATTATTATTATATTCTTTTTTTGTTTCTTCAAGATATATATACCTCTTTATCTTCCTTGTCTGTTTCACATTTCTGTCATTCAGTGACATGTGCCCTTTGCACGACTAGCAATTTAGAAGCTCACTGTGATGCTCTTGTATCCTTATCATGTTTCATTCCCATGCAGAAGGCATGAGTTTGCAAGTTTGGGTGGGAGAAATAAGGTGCCCAAAGAATAAATGAAAAGACAAAAAGACTGACAAATGAAAATTGGAGTGTACCCACTGCCGTCCATCCAAGCATAGCAGGTTCTCCCTTCTGTGCATTGCCTTTCATGGACTAGTACTTCAGTAACCAATACCTTGTTGCACCATCCAAGATCGGCCAGAGTGAGCTAGCAGCAGCACCCACCAGCTTTTTCCTTTCCCCAACTTATGAAAGTTGCTGGAGTGGCTCCACTTACCCAGGCAGAATGTGCAATATGACTCTTTGTCAAATTTTCTAGTTGAAAAATGTGGCTAACAAGGCATCACAAACACGCTGGCCCTGCCAATAGATAAGATGTTGTACATCTAGCTACTGTGTCCACAATCTGACCACCAAAAAAATTAGTTTCAATCTAAACAGGCTAAACACTTTCACCAAAAAAAATTGGTTCACTTAATGTCAAACCCGTTCTAATAAGGTAAAACTTCCAAAAGTTGGATCGAATGCAATAGTCCCTGTCCCTGTGGGGGCAGGGCCCAATAAAATTTTACATGGTCATGTGATTGACTATCATGGCTATTATAAGAGCAAGTTTTTGGCTATTCAAACAAAATAGAAACAACCTAGTTTGGCTATTTGGTTTAATCTTAGTGCAAACATTTGGCAATTCAAACACATGCAAATTGTGAGAATTGGTGATAAATGTATCAAAGAAGTTGAAAAAACTAGGCAATGTGCAATAATTAAAAGACTAACAAAGTTAGAAACCAACTAACCTGGGCACATTCAATACACACTTCAACTTCCAAGCACTGTTAGGGGAATTGAACCCCAATCTCAAAAGAGACTTTGCCCATGTGCAATAACAGTGCCTGCACCCATAATTCACCCCAATCCAACCCCCAAAAGAAGTCCAACTTCAAACAACAATCCAAAAAACATCCCCACGAATTGAAAACCTAAAGCTACCGCACTTCACTTGACTGCATTCCATATCTACCTAACACACCTGCATGTCACATAGACCTTTTAAGACATTAATCAAAATTGTTTTACGACAACTAGCTAACTTTTAAAAGATTGTGCAATGTGTGATTCAACCAAAAAGATGACATGATTTTATATTTGTAATCTAGCCCAATTCACTAGAAGTTGGCCTAGAAAGAAAATTGGCCCATCAAAATGGGTGTGGCATAGAAAAAAGTAGTTGCCTCAAAAAAAAAACCATCAACCTTTAAGCATCAAGAGTATATCACAATTTTTTGTTCTTCCACCACATCATGGCCTCTTCATAAGGGAAATTCTCAATATTGTAAAATTGTTGTGTGTAAAAGCAAGTGCACAAATCCAAGTGGCAAGTCAAGCGGTTTCTCAATTTATTTTTCATGAATGCCACTACCAAGAAACAACGTTCATTTTCAACAGATCCGAGGACTTGAACACATGCAATCTCAGCAAGCTTTATGAATTTTAAAGCTTACGCTTGAGGATGGAAGAAGAATTGATCTTGGTCCATAATTGAATGACATGATTCACAAGAAACTCCTCTTTCATGATTATTTCACTATTTGCAACCATTGTCATTTTTTTTTAAAAGCATTGCGCATCGAAAGCATGGCCATCTAGGAGAGCTTTCGCAAATACCTCCTCTTTTCCCATTTTGTGAAGCATAGACTAGGTAGCTTTGATGACAATCAAGTGTTGATGGAAAAAATCTTCAACATCATTAGGTGATCAACCCAAAAATTAAGGTAGATCACACTTAATGCCAACATAAGATCATGGTTTGGGAATCTCCCTTCTAGTTCATGGACCAAAGACTTGGCAATATCTTCACAAGATTTCTTCACATGAGCCAAGACCTTGGGAAAATATGGCTTCAACACAAGTCTAACATCCCTTTTCACAAAACAATGTTGGTTCACAAAATATTTAGAATCAAAAAATTCAATAACAAGGTAGTCAACTTCTTCACCATTTAGGTTTACACACTAGCTCATTGGCAATTTTTTGTCTCAAGAGCCTTCAACTCATCAAATGCAGGGTCATCAAATTTGTTATAGGGATCATTGTAAAGCCATATAAAGCTCAAATTAGTAGATTTCACTACATCAATAAAATCACAAACAAATACGTTACAAGATTGTGCAAACTTGATCAAAGTATGCACGCAATCCAAAATTGACAAAATGGCATGCAAACCAAAAATCAACTCCAAATCACATAGGAAGTTCAAATTTTCAATGGCAATGTTGATCTTCACAGCATCATCATGCATCTTTGCAATTAAAGGTCGATAATGCTCCATTACATGTTTCACTAAAAGCAACATGTTGATCCATCTAGTTTTCATGTTTCTCAACAATTTGTTTACTTTCTCTATAACACTACTACAAAATGTGAGTGCAGTTCACTAGTCCCCATTCACTAGACCAATGAATTCACTACTTCTTTACTAGTGCCCATTCACCCAGTGAATTCATTCAAAATTGACTGAAATCACTTAGTGTATAGGGATACCTTTTGTTATAGTGTAAACACATCACACAAGCTTTGAAATTCAAGGAATTTCTCAAGTGAATGAAAGAAAAACCCATATAAAGCCTACAAGAGGGCTTCCAATCAAATAACCAAACTCAGCTTTAATAAAACCAACATAACCAAGTTGGTTCAATGAGCAAAACAATGTATTCCCATCAAAAATGAAACCATAATCTCTTTCATTTGTGTAGTGACACCAACTCTAGCACCTTGAAACACACTACTACCATCGCAGCCCATTAAAATGAACTTGGTTCCCAATTGTTTAACACTCAAACCCCCAAATGTGACCCTGACAATGAGCATCAAATGAAAAATGTTCTTAATTTTCCCTTACACACCCACCTATTTCAAACAAGCCAAAAGTGGAATTTGTTTCCAACCTTGAACAACATATAAATGCAAAGAAATCCAAAATGTATTATCTATGGCAATAATTTTATTATTGTTAACATATATAAAATTTACAACAACAATAACATTTTGAATGGATTCCAACAACAACTCATTCATGGATTCAATTATGCACCACCTTATAGAATCCATCCAATGTTTTTTAGGAGTGTGTTTCATCTTAAGCACAATGCAGAGGTTTTTCAAAACTTCAAAATTTGTCATATGACGCACCCCAAACTCATTGATGGACTCAACTGTGAGTCCAAAGGTGAAGATAGTAAAAGGAAAAAGAATTGGGGCATGCTCCTTGGCTCATAGCACTTTGAGAATAGAAAGGCATGTTCGAGCTCCAAGATGGGACTAGGAAGATTGACAAGCAATTCACTTACTCACACGAACTTGCACAAACTAAACAACAAGTTGGTTAGTGTGTAGTTAGAGCACTTTGGTGCACGGACAAACCACGAGCAAACACAAACTCACAAGACTCACCACAGTTCGGACTTGGGGGAAGCCACCACCTTCCCCTTTATAGTATACTCTGTGCTTAGCCACAGGACCAGCACCCAAATGTCATTTTGTCCACTTGGGAATCCCGAAATTCCCAGAGTTGGGATTTCCATGTCTTTGGGGCCCATAATTTTACGTGCAGACCTCTGATTGAGATGAGGTCTAAAGCAAAGTTGTAGCCCTCATTAACATCTTTTCAAGAATATGTCACACACCACCTACACACAAGGAAATCGGGGCGATTCTTGACTTTTAATGGTTGGGAATCAAATTGCTAATTTGATTCCTGGCCTTTTGGCCATAACTTGTGTTTTAAATGTCCAAATGGGTCATGTGAACTCATTTTAGACATCTAAGTTCCAAAATCTTTTTAATGATATAAAAAATTATTCAATCCAATGGGTTTTGACCCCTACAATGTTTCTTTGAAAATTTGGGAGTCCACCAAGACTCCAACTCCCAATGTGGGAACTCACTTGGGAATGTGAAGGTTCATTCCCTCACACTCTCCTACACTCCTAAGAGCATGAAATGTGACTCTTGGGCTTCTCTCTTGGCCCGCACCCTTGCAAACCTTTGCCTTGGTCGCAAGCCCAAAGTTAGAGTTGTGACATATAATTCAACCTTTAAACAATAAATGGTAGATTGAAACAAATTAGAATTTATTTATTTTTATCTTGTGGAACTTTTAAAATAATTACATCAAAAATAGAAAGACGTTCAAAAGTAATGTAAAGTTATTCATTCTATGCATGTTCACACTTACCACTGAAATTAAAAACACTTACCTCCACCCCTAAACTAATAATTTTGCCTTTGCAACAACCTACATGTTTCAATAGGTTATTGAGTTTCAAAATAGAAAGTTTTTCCTTGCCTTCTACCTTTGAACAAATAGCACAACATACCTTATGCACATTACCTTTGCAATCTACCACAAACTCTACCCAAGGAAAACACACAACCCACTTATCTTGAAAGTGTCACACACCTTCATGCTCTCATTGTTTTTCCATTATTGGGTTCAGAATTAAGGGCTCTTTTGCAAGTTGTGAAGCATTTGACTCAAGATGAACCTCGGCTTCAACATTAAAAATAAGGAAGATGAATTTAAATTTAAAATTGGTTGGGACTAACAAAGGAGGAAATATTGTCATTCACGAAATGCATGAAATTAATCTCACAAAAATGCACAAATTTTTTTTCAATGTTTGTCAATCATAAATCTTTCATTCACAGATTGCTTGTCACTCACATATTGCTCTTTGCTTTCAAATCGTTCCTCGCACTCATTCACATATCATTCCTCACTCTCACTCACAAATTGTTCCTCGTTCTCATTCAAAGATCACTCCTTCCTCACATTCACAAACCACTCACAAAAATCATTCAATAATCTCACAATCACTCATGTTCACTCAATGTTCATAGTTGTTCATAATCACTCATGTTCACAAACACTCACACTCATTCACAGTTGTTCACAATCACTCACAAATGTTCACAATCACTCACAATCACTTATGTTCATTCAATGTTCACAATCACTCATAGTCACTCATGCTCATTCAATGCTCATAGTTGCGCATAATCAAATCGTTTGCACTTTTTTACAATCATTCATAAATCTCCCAAATCATTCATGCTCTCTTGTAATCACTCACAAACTTCCTAGATTGCACATGTTCATAGTGTAAAAAAAGACATTCATGTTCACAACGCAAATGCAAACACAAACACAAATGCAAACATTCATGTTCAAACATAAACACAAACACTCATGTTCATGGTCACAACATAAATGTAGATGTTCATGCTCATAATTCCTCATTCAATGTTCACAATCTTTCATTCAACACTCACATTCCTTCCTAGTCACTCATGAATACATAACCTCATAGTCATTCATGATCACACATACATTCCCTCTTAATCAGTACAGATCACTCATTCATATAAGCTAGAACTTCACAGATTAATCACATTTTTCACAAGTCACATTCTCACAAGACTCGTGACCCATGTAAATGCACAAAAACTTGGAAGTTGGAAGTGATAAAACTAACATACTGTGAAACTTGGAAGTTTAAAAACCTCATGCATGGCTTCTTGAACTTGTTGTACCACTTGTTTCTAGGCTACAACCAACAACCATCAACAACATTTTGTGAACGATGAACAATCTGTGATGAACAAACAATCTTACGGATCTGCCTCCCATGCATGGATGATTATGGTTCAACATCAATATCATCTCCAAAAGCTTTTAAGTTCAACAATGAAGACATTGTACAACTTTATTGTTGAAGCTTTAATAAATCAACAACATCCATAGAATTTAAATCCACATAAGCACCCTTGGCTACATATGTTGATATTTTGTTGTATGCAACAACTACACAAAAAAATGGAAGTTGAAAATGTGTTATTACAACATTTCAAAAGAACTAAAAAAGCAAAAACCTCCTTTAAGTTGTGAAGAGTGGTGATGGTGATAGTGATGAACTAGGCAATGCCACTATATCACTATTCAAACCCCTAAGGTTTGGTGAACTTTTTTTTAAATAATTATTCTCCAAGCCTACATGTCGCAAGGTCAGATCTTGGGTAGCTTCTTGGCGATTTTTAGCCACAAAAAAAACACTAGCACTCACCAATGCATAGTGCAAAATTGATGGCAAAATACTTGTAATGTGGATAGGAAACATTCTTTTATCGTCACATAACTAACCATAGTGGTTAACCATGTGACTAACAATTCACATGTCTCTTTAAGCACTTTGGTTATTTTTGTTACTACTAATCACAAACTTGTCCTTTACAAGGTTTAGTGCTTTTACAACATTTTAACAATGTGTTCAAAATTAAGTGTTAATCAAATGTTCATACAATCATTATATGATATTATAATTACATTGTAATACATTGTGATGATCAAACATTGTGTTATAATACCATAACAACATTTTGTCAATAATTTATTAACACTTACTAACATTTAATTTTGAACACATTATTAAAATATTGTAAAGGCATAGATACATGGAGGGGGCGAGTTTGTGATAACCATCCACATGTATCTTCCTACCTACCAAGTATTCTCACCAAGTTTCTCACCCAATTAGACTACCTACATATTTGCATGTGATACTTATCTAGTTACATATGTAGTTACCTTGGTGATGTGAGGTGAAAGGAGGAAGGTTAACATGATAAATATCAAACTCATGAAATTACCCAACCTTTTCATTTACTTGGGTCTTTAACATTTTTATTTTTCAATATGGTGAAAATTTAATGTTCTTTTGGGTTTTTTGGAGAAAAATTCCATATATTTTACTGAAGTTTTTTCTTTACTTTTCATTAGATTCTATCCAAAGTTCTAGCTAGTAGCCAAAAATATAGAAGGATTCTTATTTTTATTCTCATGTTTTAATAACCAAATCTAATTAAATCATCATATGGATGATCACCACTTTAGTTACATCACAAAATTGAATGCACCCAACAATTGCCTAGAAGCAATAACCCCCTTTCCTATGGGGGCAAGGCCTTAACACATCACAAGAATACAAACAAATTTTGAAACTAACCAAGATTAACTTGTTCACTATCCTTTTTACAGAACAATTCATTTTCCCCCTTTCCCCACCAATGTCCATCATGAAAAATATCATAATTCCAAATCTATTTTTAAATTTCACCTTTTGAAAACAATTATTCATCGTTTTGTCAATGTGGAAGTTGACTTATACAAGGGTATTTCGTGGTTTCTAGTACATGTCTCATTATGTGAAAATAATAGTCTTTGAAAGTAAGCTTGCATTTTTTAATGGTTTGAATCCACTTGATTCAAACTCTTATTTAAATCTATGTGCTCTAGTGCAATTTAGGTAAAACAATGATTTTAATTGATAGAATAAGCTGAATTTTTTGCAATTTTGGGCTTGAAAATGACAAATGAAATGTATTTTCTTCTCACACATATAGAAAAAGGCTTTCCAAATTTGTATAATAAATTTCAAAAATATTTCATGAGAACTCTGAATTTCACATTGGAATCCCAATAAATATATATGTTTATAAGACAATCATGAATCCTAGTGTTTCTTTTTCACATCTTGTTGATTTTTTCTTTTCAAATAACAAAAGAAAATAAAAATGATGTTTTTGAAAGAAGCGTGGAGGAGAGGAGAGGGTGTTCACCATTTTTTGAACAAGAATTTCTTAAAAGTTCTATATTTTGACCTATGTACCAGTGTTTTTTTAATGACTTGAAATCTCTCTTCTACCTCTTGTGCTTAAAAAGTAGGGCAAAACTAAAGGAAAACCGCCCAAAAACTACATGTGTGAATGAGTTTTGCCTATGTTTTTTTCTAAACCCTAATGCCTAACATTACACATGATGAGATTAAAAGTTATCCAGCCACCCAATGGTTCCATTGAGGCATCCATCATCACTAATGCCTACTAATTGTTGTCATCCTTTACTCAAAAAACAATGAGCATTACATAGGGTTGGTCACATGTAACTTATAAACCAACCACGCTCGTCATTGCCAAATTGTGTAATTAAAACATAGTATGTTATATATGTTGTTAAATATGTTCATTTGACAACCTCATTCAATGTGTAAAGGACTACTCAAGCTTTGAAGGTGGATCAATGAAAACGGGATGCATCAAACTTGGTATTGAGTGAGATGAATCATGTTGTGACACTGATGAATTGTGATTAAATTTAGTTTTCAATGTAAGAAAAAGGCTTAGAAACCTAAATCTTAGCTTTTATTTTGATAATTGCAACTTGCATTTGAAGTTTTGTTACTTCTTGAATCCCACCTTCAAGTTTTACATTTCATCAATGTGGATAAAATCTTTGGACTCATGTGTGCATTGTATGATGTGTGTTGTTGTCTACATGATATAAACTTGTAAGCTTTGTCAATTGGTAATGGGGGTAGGGCTTTCAACTTGTGAATTGTTAAAAAGGTTCAAGCATTTTATAAGCAACATTTGCAAAGATAAATTTTCAAGACTTTCATTACTAGGTTTTTGGTTTTTCAAATAGTCCATGTTGACTGACTATTTTTTTTACTAATGGACATGTACATTTTGACAAAACTTGAGGTTTAAATAACATGTATATTTTCTTATTAGTCAACTTGACCAAAAAAACTTATTTGACGATGTGTTAAATCGAACATTCAATCAAGCTAGAGAATAAAATGATCACCTTGGTCAAAATGGCCAGTGGTATTCTAGTCAAATGGGACATCCTATGCTAACTAATAGGGAAAACTAAATAGGTGTTAGCCTAGACCTATCTACTTACCATCTTTCTATCCTACAACCTACTTAAATCTACTTATATCCAACCTACCTAGTTATAATTACCTAACCTTCCTACCTACCTACCTACCTCTTGCCATTGGTTCCTACTTCTTATACCTACCATCCTACAACATACCTACTAATTACCTAACATTTTTAGTTACCTACATAAAGTTAGTGTATTTGACAAGATGTGAAATAAAGAACTTGACAAAAAAATATTATCATATGAAGGTAGGTCCATTGGTAAGAATTTGGTCTCTTATTGTGAAGATGAGGGATTTGATTCCTACTACTTGCAACCTATGTGCCACTATGAAGAAATAAGGTGATTTGAAACTAGCCTTGTAACTAGGTTTTTGAATTACAATGACCATTTGCAACTCATTACAACTCAAGGTATTTCTACAAGCATATAATAAAAAAATTCATTATCTATATTGAAAGATCCACGAATATATTTATATTATGCATTGATATAATAGGGCCACTATCTTGTTTTGACTACACTATTTTTAAGGTTTCATTAGTCATTAAAATAATTAATTTTAATGAAAATTTTAAAATGGCCCACCTAGTTATGCTTGTCATCTTCCATGTGAATGTGATTATTTGCCAAATTTTCAATTTACCACACATTTATCACATCTTTGTTGAAAAAAATCATTTTTTCAAATGAATTTTTTTTAATTAGTAAAATGGTATCCAAACATGGTTCAAACTATGTGAAATGACATGGTTCAATATACTTTCAACTTTCATAAATATTTCAAATAATTTAAATTATTTTTGGAATATATTTGTGTTTATGAATACATAGGTACATTACATTTGTTTCCACGAATATATTCCAATCTCTTGCTTTATAAAATGAAATGAAATAGTTTCTTTTTTAATACCTTGCTTAAGTTGTATTCTAACATAATATGCAAAAATATCTTGAAATTCTTTCAAAGTTTGAGGTGGGACACATTCAAACATGCACACCCCTAGGAAATAATATAATGTGACACCCCAAAGGGCGTCACGATCATGTGCTTTCACCCACCTTAACCATTTAATAGTTAGGAATTTTTGAATGGTTAAAATTGGACCATATTTTTATAAGTCCCTATGAGTTGCAATTTTTGTTTGTTTTTCAATTTCTTTGTTTCAAAAACATATGCTTTTGAAAGTTTCATTTGGGGCATATGGACTTTGTGGGTTGTCCTTTTAGGACTCCCAAATAGAAAAATGACATCAAGTTCCATTAATGTAAATGTTGATGTAGACTTGTGAGGATTTTTTGGTGATTGAACATTTATTAATCAAAGATTACAATAATGACATTTTAAAGAGTAACAACCATGTTTGTTTGGACATTTTTTATGAATTTCTTAAGGACTTGTACAAAGTTTTAAATTGTCCACAAATGAGCTATTGTAGCTTGCATTTACCCATTATATAAAAATGATTAAAATGAAAAAAAATTCAACAGTACAACATTTTATATAGTATAATTACATTGTATAATTTTATGAATAGTTTTTGAATTGTCATAAAATAGTGAACATTTTTTTTTAAAACCAAAAAACTCATAATAGTTCATAATCAATGAATGTGGACTCAATGAACCTTCATAAAATGTTCTTTAGTGAATAAAAGATTCAATGATAATATGGTTTGGTAACATTCATCCAAAGGAGGACTTTTTGAAAGGATTTTGATGACCAAATTTTTTTATGTACCTTAGATTAAGGGATTTTAAATTAAATACTTTAATTAATGAAATTAATATTTTATAAGCTCATTTTTCGTATTAAAATCCTTGTAAAGGAAACCAAGGTTGGAATTGTTTTATGATGAATATTTAATGACAACTTGTAAAATGACTTGTGTGAGAAAGTATCTTGGAACTAGAGAAATACCCATAACATGATTGAAAAAGATCTTGCAATTTGAAAATTATTGGCATGGAGGACAAACTTTACATTACAAATTTTATCCTATGTGCCGTAAAGTGTAAAGTCTTGATGAGGTATGGTAAGGTAATTGTTTGGTCCTCATTAAAACAATAATTCCATATTTGACCCCTTGAAACATGGAGGCACCATCAATTCTTAGACACATAAGTTTAGTAATATGATCTTGATACAAATCACTATACATCATTAGAATAAAAAAATGATAGCTATGGTGCTTCTAGCAATACCACCTTCAACCAAATGTTCAAATGTGAACAAAATAGGCACATTCTATAGAATATGTGGATGTTGGCACATTCTATAAAATATGTGGTGTTTATAGGTGTTGTGGTAGAAAAAATAAATAATCTTGTTCAATTTCCACTCATTTTTCATTTTTTATCTCAAAGTAAAACCATGACATAGTACGTATGATCAAATGTAATCTTTGTGTTGCCTTCTTGAAAGTGCCAACATCAGAATGTGCCAACATCCAAAAATGAATGGGAGAGGAAATATATCCCAATCTTCCTTCCAAAACCCAAATTCAAATCCACTTATTAAGTATGTTCCTCAACTAGCTATTTTCCCTCTTGTCATTACCATGATTATGTCTTTAACACCTTCCTTCAATCAACATGTTTCCACAAGGAATGTAAATTGGGCACCAAAATTTTATGCCCTTCAATTGTGTTGCAAACTTTGCATTTCACCCAATGCACCAAGTAGGTGCAAATTCTATTCTAATTTGCTCTCTACCTATTAATAAAAACTATACATTAAGCACACAATTGCACTTGATTCACATATAATCTCTTATTCTAAACCATTCAAATTGTTTTCTAGACTATAGTCACACATTCATCTCATTAATATTTCTCTTCTATTGTTTTTCAGATTTTAAATTATCCTCGATAATCATAATATGTGATTAGATTTTAATTATTCAGCTAGAAAACACATAGTCTTGGAATATACTCATTGTTTCTTCATGAATATGCTATTGCTTTCTTCACTTAGAATTTGACATGTCAAACATTTGTAATATAAAAGTGTAGAAATCATAAATGAAAAATAGGAAAATATGTGGTTCACATCCCAACATAACTTCAAACTACATAATGTGTTTCTATTTTCTAGGAACTCTCTAAGTTTATTAATGTGTGTAAAAACATAATTCCCAACCTTCATCATAATCAAGATCTAAATCTTAAATCCTTTCCCCCCAAAAAATAATTTGAAAATCAAAATTAAGAAAATTGTCTTAATCTTGTCTTGTTAAATTTTTGCCATTCACCTGGTAACAACACCTTCCCATCAACACCTACCATAGATTTTACACAAGCAAGCTTTGTTGCCCATGCATCTTGGAAGTGACAATTTGTTCCATACATTTTCTTATTATTCTTTAAATTAGATTCTACTTGCATCAAATCAAGATTAGCCATAAGACTTTGCATAAATCTAACACCATGTGTAAGAATTAGAGAGATTTGATCAAAGAAAAAAAAATTGTCCTTCAAATCCTTTGGTAAACCTAATCGCAACATGACTTATATTTAGATTATGGATGTGAACACAAGTGACAAAGATGATTAACAATGCATATTTGATGATGCACTTGAGTCCCAACAATGCAATCAAGATGATGCATCCATTAATCATGACAACATGAACATACATGGTAGAGATGACGTGATGATGCATTTTCCACACATTATTCATGAGAATGTAGTCACAATGTGAATTTGACTCAAAAATGACACATTCAATAATAATGCACTAAAGCATTTAGGCAATCACAATGCAAACATGAACTTAAGGATAACACATTTAGGTTGAGGCATGAAGCATTAATGCATTCAAGATGTGGACATGAACTTAAGGGTGATGCACTTACACACTTAGGATGCAAACATAGACTTAGGCATTCATGATTCATAACTATGGACATAGTTGAAATTCAAAATTTTAAAACACTTCAACGACAATGTATTGATGCACTTAAGGACTTAGGACTATGTACACAATTGAAGTTCAAAACTTAGAAGTAATTTAAGGATGATGGATTCAAAACTATGGATGTAATTGAAACTCAAAACTCATAAGCAACTCAAGGACTCCGGAATCAAGACCATTAATGCGCTACAACACATGAAATTTGAAACTCAAACACAATGGTGACACCAACCATTGACTATAATTTACAACTTGCAAATGTGCAATGAGACAATGTGCTTACTTAAAGTTTGAAAAGAGAATTTGAAAGTTGAATGATTGAACCTCGAAGGAGATCAATGATTAATCATCTAATTGGATCCAAAGAGAGACATTACAACTTACAGATCCAAAGCTTTACGGATTGTGTATTTTCAACTTTGGATAAATCAAATTCATGAATCAAGCTTAAATTCTTACTTTTATATTCCAAAATGCAACAACATAAATATTAAGTACATTGATTAAATCAATGGAGATTAAATTGTGCAAGCTATAAGCTTGAAGCTTTATATTCATGAACATTCATGAATTAACATTGGTTTAAAACTTTAAGGTATCAACAAAAACTTATTGTTTGACCAAAAACACGATCACAAATTTAACAAAATCATGCAACCTCGTTACACCATAATCCAAATCTTGAAAAGGACAAGTTAGGAATGGACCATGCCATCATCCATGATGTTCATTGCTTTTGCAAGTTGTAACTCACTAGCAATTGCTTCTCCTCAATGTTCATGAAAAATGTTGGCAATGGCTTGTAGAGGTACATAGAGGGAGATGGCAAATTTGGCAATGGAGATCAACAAAAATGAAGGCAACATAATGCTACATTAGGTTAGAGATCCAACAAAGTGAGAAACCATAGACCTCCATATGGCAAACCTTAAATCTACAATGGTGTAATCTAGTGCGTTGGTTTTGCAAATAATGTTATGCAATGGCAACAAGTGCATGTTTTTTATGGCCTCCCTTGTGAAGCCCTAACTTTGCAAATCATGATCAAATGAATTTTTTTATAATATTATTCTTTCAATTTTAAAGGAAGGAGCCCCTTCTGATTCATTAGGGAATTGGCTAAAATTTCCCAATATAAGAAACATTGCTTCTAAGGTCTCGCTTTTCAATTTAATTCTAAGTAAAAAGATCATCTACACTTACAATAGTAAAATCAACTCTACATGAAATTTTGGGTGAGTTATAAGAGTCAAATTATGTGAAAGTTACATCTTTTTGACACTAGCAAGATCCTCAATTCTATGAATGGAAAGAGCTACTCTTCAAAAGAAATGACATTTTTGGCCTATGTGGCCAACTTTAAATATTTTCTTACCTTATACTATCCACGTTTTTCAAAAGAAATCACATTTTTGGCCTATGTGACCAAATTTAAATATTCTCTTACCTTATACTATCCATGTTTTTCAAAAGAAATCACATTTTTGGCCTATGTGGCCAAATTTAAATATTCTCTTACCTTATACTATCCACGTTTTTCCACTAAAATGAGTGGGGAGAGAGGAAACTTCTTTTTAAAAAAACATTTAGGTGGAATCATGAAAGGCCATCATCAAGACACAGCATGCATCATAGTGAGATTCTAAATTTCTAATCATGCAACCATAGATGTCACTGAAATTCACAAATGTGGAACAAACAAGGAAGAAATATCTTGAAGAAATAAAATAATAATAATAGGTAGACTAAACCTACAAAAGGAGACAACATTTATCCTACCAAAATGGAATCAATTTGCACATGTTTTAAGAAATGCAATCAATCATCAACACCAACACACTCTCTATCTCCAAAATTCATGATCACCCCTTAATTCATGGCCCTTTTGCACTTAGCCTTTAGTGAAGACACTATACATCCCTCCCAATGACCTTTGTATGGGTGCATGCTCGGCTAAAAATGGTCACAAATGCACTAAGAAAGGAAAATTGTATGGAGCCAGTAAGGTGAGGCAAGCGTGCATACAAGAGGTTTGGGATATTTTTCTTTCCCCTTTTAGAGAGAGGTGGGTAGGAAGGAATCTTGTGGATGGGTTTGTTCCCAAGTATTTCACATGATTTCCCAAAATGTTCTCACCAAGTTCTCAATGGTTCTAAAGCACGTTCCCAATATGTTCCCAATGTGTTCCCAATTCTACATGTGCTCAAAACTTTAGTCATGCAACCTATATAGGAAAAGTTTAAGGGAAAGATTAGAATATCTATATAGGTACTTGTTGTGGGATTGTCCAAAGTTTGGATCAATTGCTTTGGTGGTGGGCCAAACAAAAGAGGCCCAGCCAGCATTAATAAATGAAAATTTAACTTGTGCTGTCACAACAACTGACTGATGAATTTGGCAAGACAGGAAAAATACACCATAGAAAAACTTCATGATTGGAAGGGCAGCAATTTTGTGGTGGAACATCCATCAAAACTTGTCTCCAACTTCCCCTTTCAAAAAAGTTAAAGAAGGAGAACAACCTAATAAAAGCTTTTGAGTCTTGATGTAGTAGGCCCCCAAAATTTATCTTTACAATCCCACAACCCAACATTATCCAATTTGGCCATGTAGGATTCCATATGGATTTTTCATGCCATTTGCTTTGGGCCATGGCCTCAAACTACCCTAATGTAAAAGGAAAGCTTAACTTTAGTTGAACCATGCATTTAGGTGAGCGTTACACACTCTACTCATTCAATGGGGTCTACAAAACCTTTGAGGTTAGAAGTACCTTGGACCTCACAGATAGAAATAGGTGACCTTCAAACATACTCCATGTGGCAATGCCCAGTCAGCCAATTGACAATGTGCTATAGCAAAAAAAACCCTAATGAGACCAAATACAATTATTGAAAAGTATTTGAAACATCCATCACCCACTCCCCGTGTTTTTTTTTGTGCAAACTTTTGCCCAAAAAATGTGGAAAAATAAAGTAAAGCAAACCTTTTGTTGCAATATTCCTGTTTTTCTAAAAGAATCAGGAAAGAAAATGGGAAAACTTTCAGCACATTTTGGACTCTACTTTTGTTTAACTAATTTTTTTGAACATATAGACAGGTTTTTTAATCCATTTTGACCATTTTTAACACTTCATAATCATATTTTCACAAAAAAATCATATATATAGGGTAAACTGGCTGGTGATCAAACACTTAAATGCTCAAGGCAGGTCAGATCCAAGGGGAGAGCTTTGTTGTTTCTGGTGTCCTAACAAAACTTGAACCCTCTTCTCTTGCTACATTTAAAACACTAACAATTGTCAAAAACAGATTAGAAATGAGAAAGTTACAGCCCCCAAAGTAAAGGGGGTCAAAAACTCAAAAAAATAAACCACCAAACACTACAAAGGTCGATTCCCAAACACTCAAAAAAATTCCCTATGTATTGCTCTGTTGCTATTAGAACTTCAGGCGGTGCCTTGATAGCATTTTAAATCGTTTCAAATGAATAAGAAGTAAGAAAGTTATGAGGTTTGAAAGTAAGATGATCCAAAGAGAAGACAAAAAGAAAAAAAACGTGTCTTGTAAGTTGAAAAGCTTTTTCCTTTTTTTTTGTTATCTTTTCATTACTCCTTTTTCCTTTGCACTTCAAAAATGATCTCTAGAGCTTGAAGTAGCGTGTTACCATAACTTTTTTAATTGCTCAAAATGAAGTGCATATGATGAAAATATAAATAAGTGTTCGATCATAAGCAGGCGATCGATCCTGGGCCAGTTTACCCTAGTGGTGTTATTGCATTTTTATGTTGAAGCCTCAAGTCAATTGTGAGCATCCCAAGAGAGATTTAGCAATAAATTGGTGACTTGGTATTAGAATTTATTTTTTAAATCATTTCATATCCTATCAACCTCCATCAACCAATAATAAGCATCTAGTGAAATCAATTCAAAATATATCCTTTATTGGCGATTTTTTTAATAATAAAAAAAGGAATATTGGATGAAATAATCTTTCATTTAAAAATCACAAACAGTGCAAGATTTTGCACAAAAGAAAACACCGGCCCAAACCATGGCCTAGGAGCAAGAGTCCCTTCTCATAAGCCCCAGCAAGGCACAATAATAAACTCCACATCATGAGAACACAAAGAACTAATTCTGAAACTAAGCATAACCAAGAATAAGCTTGCTCATATCATATGAGCCTAGCAATTCATTGTCCCTCCTTCTGCACCAGCAGGGCTGTTTTTAGGGTTTAGGGTTTAGGGTGATGTAATAATACCCACTCCATCAATCATCCACAAGAAGAATTAGCCAAATTTCACTACAGGTCAGAGAGGAAAGTACAACAATTTGCCTTCAAAAGATGTGGGGACTTTGGTGCATTTCTATTCACAAAAATCACACTGACTTGTCGTACAAAGGAGTTTCACCGATTTTTTGTGTGAGTCACACTGGAATTTATTTATTAATTTATTTCTAGGTGGTACAAATTAGGTCCCCCCGTGACAATAAAAAAAATTGCTACCCACCGTGCTCTTGGCTGAGAACTTGGGCCAAGCCAATGTGGAGATTTTTTGCCCGAGATTATGGCCATTGACATCACCTCAAAGTGAATTGATCGGTAAGTAGTACGGCATGCATGTGGATAAGTTAATTTGGCATGTTCTTTTTGTAAATGTGTGAATGAGAAAGCATCATCTACCGATTGACTCAGGATCAGGTCCAGATTGACTCAGGCTTGGGTCCAGCTAATAGCATTATATATTAAAACCGTGTTATGCAGGGTATGGGACCACAGATGGCACAACTGTATTTGTCCTTCACATGTCAAGCAATGCCAAGCAATGCCGTCCAGGACATTCTTTGCTTTTCCATGAAAGTATGCACCATACCACCACCACCTCCTCCTCCTCCTCAAAGCAAACAATGCCCATGACAAAGGTTAAAGGTGAAAATGATGATGCCGCCTTGCCACCCATCAAACCACCAAATTGAATTACAACTTCTAAAAGCCCACCCTGTTCTTCTTCTTCGTGTACCTATATGGGCTCTACTACTAACAATCCAAATGTTTTTTCCTCGCACCCACCCACCCATCCACCCACACACACAATCGGCACATGCGCATTTGCATGGATTTGGGCCATTTTCCAGCCCTACCATTGTTAAAGTGGAGGAAAACTAGTTGCTTCTTTTTTGTCCTTCTTCCATTTCCAAAAGGTTGCAGCAGAAAGTGAGCATCTTACATGCATGCAGCATACCGATTTATGTATCCCCCGCACCTTCCAGTGCACTGTCCCTTTGAAAACCTCTGGATTTATGGAATGTACTCTAATAGTTAAACAATTTTTTTTTTTAATTTTAATTTCAGCTTCAATTTAAAATGTGAGAAAGAGATAATAAGAATAATGGTAAAGGAGATGGAGATTTATTAATTTTTTTATTGATATCTCCTCTCCCTCCCTTCACCCCCCTCCCCCCTTTTTTTATTTCTCTCATATGTTCTCATATGGCTTGCAATAATAGTTCATCATTATTTATGTCAATCTCAATTTTGATTTTACTATATAAAATGGACATGAAGAGGAACATTAACATGTGCCTTCCCATATTATTTTAAAAAAGGTCTTGAGTAATAATTTTCTTATATATATATATTCAGGCTGCATCAAGCCTGAACTCTGGAAAAATCCTGAGAACAATTTAGTTACTAAGGTCAACATATTGCATTATACAAATATTGTACTTGCAATTCATTCTTGCACAAAATAATTCACAAAAAATCTAGTGAAAAAAATAATATTTATTAATATTTCTCCAAAATTGTTAAGAATCAAACTCCAAACTCAAGTATTGGGTTTACTATTATAAATACACAACTCAAGGTGTACTCTACGAACCTATTCTTCAAATGTTAAAATTCTAGAAAATTAAATTTGACACCATCCAACTTTGATCTCTAAAATAAATAAATATTCAATGAAGAAGTGCCTATTGTCGGTCATAGGAATAGTATAGAAATATAATGATTTGCACGTTTTCTTTTCTCTCTTTTGACTACTAAAACCCTCCAAAATGAGTTCATCTTCGAATATTTTATTATTATTCTCTCTTTTTGAAAAAAATCGTCAAGAGAATAAAGGTTGAATCCAAGGGTTGCTAGGTAGGTAAGTAGCACTCGGTGCTCACTAGGTAGGGAGATACATGTGAATGGCTAGTACCCATGTTTGAAAGAACATTTAGTCTCAATTTTGGAATTTAAAACCGTGTTGAAAGGGTTTCCAAATGTGCTCAGTTCTTCAAATTTTAAAACATGTGATTTTGGTTTTGGAATTTATTTTTCAAATTTTAAACTTTTTGACCTGGTTTGAAAATGGGGTCCAAGTTCATGTACCCACTCCCCAAGGCTAGAAATTTAATTATTGCAAAATTTTACAAGTTAACAGTACAAATTATGAAAGTATCGAGTTTAAAAATAAATTAAAATTAATCATCTATGTATAAAATTCAACATACTTGCTAACTTTTCAACAAACTTGAATGTGCCTACCTTAAGAACTTGAGCATGTTTTTGAAAATAGTTGTTTGATTTCTGTTTCGCTTTCTATCTCTAACAAAAGGCTGGTCTGTTCCTTGTACCAATTCCACCAAAAGAGTGTGTTGAGTTGAGTCTAGGCAACAAGAACCTAAAATTGAAGCCTGAAGGTTAAAGTTCCAAGCTAAACCCTAAACCCTAAAACCCTAAAACCTAAACCTGTCAACATTGATTAGTGCATAACTACCCACCATGGTTAGCTATGAGATGAGAACACAATTGTTTTGAAAGTGTCTTTCTATCCACATTAGGCTCATCCTGCATGGTGCACTTGTATGCACTAGTTCACTCACCGTTCATCCTGCATGGTGCACTTGTATGCACTAGTTCACTCACCGTTCATCCTGCATCATTCACTTGTGTATGCTAGGCCTGAGTATACACCAATGACCATTCCAGACTTTTTGCAATGTCAAATATCATTGGATTTCAAAGAGAAAATCCCCCTCACTACCACCACCCTCTCCGCTAAAATGTGAATTGCAAGTTTGGAAATGTTTTGGATTTTATTTTTCTAGTTTAAATTTCACTAATTCTGACTTTTCATGGAAAAAAAATTCAACTATTTTTGCATCACAAATTTGTTTTTTAACACCTTTTCCCCAACCTCTTCCCCAGCCCAAAATCGACCAAATGGACATTTTTTCTGTTTTCAAACTGGTGTTGGATACTAAGCTATATACAAACATGGCAAGGACGAGTGGAGTTCTAACTTGTCAGTGCCACTCTCAGAGCTTCAGAGAACTATCATCACAAATGGAAGTGACTGGCCATTACTCTCCACTGTCCTCATAAACTCCCAACAATAAATTATAGATATGTAAACAAATGTCTGGCTCAAAACTTCAGCCAAACAATTATGAAAGGATCTGCAAGCTTTGAGTTTCTGCGACCCCTCTTCTGAAAGCAAAACAGGAAGAGCCTCAGTTGTGTCAGATCCAGTCACATGCCCCAAAAAACAATCATAACAATGAGTCTGGTTGGAACCTCACGATTTCTTTTTAACTAGAGACCAAACCCATAAATATTGGCAACTTAGAGCAACTCCATTGATGGCATTATCAGTGAAGTCACCCTCTCTTCTGGGCCTGCTTTCACCCCCCTATCACCTCTTTCAGTGGTATCCACAAAGTAATGAATATTAAATCTCAGTATAAAATGCTGAACTCAGCATTTAATGCACAAGTCTCGAGAGTAATTATAATAGTTGTACAGGTTGCAGTGAAAATATATGTAGCAGCAACGGAGGCACTCAGGATAAAGGAAAGACAGGATGAATCTCAGTTTGCCACCAAATTTGGTGGAAAAACTAGAGATTGGGTTTGAGTCATTTCACTTTGTAAAATTTTCATTCCCAATTGCGCGTTTGATACCCTATTATGCCGAAACTGGCCGTTCTCACCCCTACCACTGAGACTTTAGTGACAACTCTAATATATTCTAGATGAAGTAAAACTAGGTAGGAAACTCTAGTATGGCCATCCTAGAAAACTATTATATAGAAACCCATAGTATGGACATGTGTGGACATCCACTAAACCCTTGTAAAAGAGATTCTGCTTCCACAGAAAGCATGATGAGGACTTTTGGTTGTTGGGCCACATCTCACAACCTGTGTGACAGAATTGTGTCAATGTTACAAGATTGGTAAGTAATTCAAAAAGTGTCATAAAATACAATTCCACTTGGATTGATTTCTAACACCTCTTTTCTTTTAAGGAAAAATAATGGCATTACAAAAAAGTGTCTTAAGTCAAATTGCATATTTCAATAGTTAATTGGCGTACCTACCTTGCACAATAAAAGCAATCACAACCTGCAGAAGTCACAAATGTCACACAGCCTGATTTGCAATTGGTCACAGGTCACAGGTCACAAATGTCACATGTCTGATTTGCACTTGGAAGATTTACACAACATATGACATCCAAATACTGAAATCTAAACCCTTACGACATTCTCTTGCCATCCAAGATTGTGCAATTCCTCAGAACCAAAAACAGTACTTCAGATACAGCCAGATAAAGCCTCACCAGATAAACACCATTGGAACAACTGAGACAGGCCTAGGTCTTGAGCTAGAGACACTGAAAGAGACTTACCAATATATGCTTGATGCCTTGACGCACATCCTATTCCATCTTAGATCTGAGCTCTGGTTTCAAAAGTTGATGAGCTTTGCCAACTGGTGCTCCTGGTGGTCCCTTACAAACAAATGACTGCCAGATGGACATAGGCTATTGAGGAAACCATGGTTGAGATCCTCAGGTATTCATGCTCCACATCCAAGATGAAACCCAGAATTAGTACATGGGTAAGTCACAACAGCAGCTCTGTGCAACCTGTGCTTAATGGTGTATTAAGTGCATGGGATCTTCAAAGAAGAGGACTCCACCCACACCATTGGCCCCAAAGCTGCAACATTTTATCTTTGGCACAAAGCAATACCAACAAATGGTCTTGTCCAATTGCATGAATCTGAATCTCAAATTTAAAACTTCACTTACATTCATCACAAAGTGTGCCTAACCTACAATTTCCTGATGTACTGCACCCACAAGTGGGTCATGGCATCTGTCTCATTGCAATGAGGCAGGTAGAACGAACCATTAAAATATATAGCTTCTGACCATGCCCTATATTTTGCTTAGAAAGACCCCACATTCTCCACAGGACTCTCAAATCAACTTGAGACCAACAAACTACTCTATCAGAACCTGTCAAAGCTCCAGCACAGGACAACTCTCCTATTTATGGTAAACTGGGGCACAGGCCACTTGCCAGGTCAACAGATATCGGCCTTGACAAGATTAAGCAATAGCTCTTCACCACTCCTCAAAAGTGAACAGCACCAATAGTACTGCCCCTCCTCTCACATAATCTTGACAATGTGTACAAAAACTGCATCAATCTGAGATGCGGATCTCCACACCCAACAAATCCTTCATCACCTCATATGTCACAAACGCAAGGGCTATTGAAGGAACCACCTGCTCAACAAAAAAAAGGATTGCAAGCAATGTGTAAGAAAATTCTGGTGTCTTCGGATTAAAAACCTGCTATACACATTAAAGAAAGAACTCATGAGTGATGCATTCCTCCATATACACTGAAAAGGCTTGACATAAATTCCTCACCTTCACAGAATTGGGCACTAAGCCTTTGTAAAGTGCTCCTATCCCTTCATTCTTCACCGTTTTCCTGAATGCATCTACCATGCCAGTGTATTGAACTGGAGCCTGGACTTGGCCATCTGCTGTTATAATTGATGATGCATCTTTCCAGCCAACCATTTGCATTCGTCGGCGGACCACATCCAAGGGATATGCCACTGTTTGCCCTACAGTCCCTGCTGCTGCCCCACACGCAAGCTTTGTCACCACCCCCAACTCAGCACCATCATCTGGCTGAAATGTAGGGCTCTTCATCACCCAATCCTTGAGAGTCTCATAGACTGCGAAATTCAGGCCTACATATGGAATCTGCAAAATCGCAAACAATTTCAAATCAGAATAGCTTGAATCCTTGACAGCAAGTTTCCTACAATGATTAGGAGATGCAAAGGTATATGGCTATAGGCAAGCACTGTCCTGACACCTGTGCTTCAAGTTCAAAATCAGTTTGCATCCTCAGCACAAGTTCATGTACACACCACTCCAATGACTGATGGCAGCCAACCCTTATACACAGCTCTTGCACCCTCTTCCTTGATAATTGTTCGAAAAGCATGGAACATCCCACGGTATCGATGAGGTGAGTCCTCAGTCTGTAGCAAGACACATGACCACAGTACAAAAGAAATGAGATAGGCATTCTGTGAGGCCTCCAGAACCCATTACAAGTCACTATAGAACCCATTGTTGAACTTTCAA
>Ga0209208_10001162_pt1 | contig 36708 bp, 37 predicted proteins | sample S1TSphfallax_3_FD_187694 | JGI IMG/M metagenome (GOLD analysis project Ga0209208, IMG submission 187694) | Host-associated microbial communities from peat moss isolated from Minnesota, USA - S1T2_Fd - Sphagnum fallax MG (SPAdes) (version 2) | ecosystem: Host-associated > Plants > Peat moss >...
CCGAGGCTCTACAGCGTCGACGCGGCGCTCGCCCTGGCGGCATCCCGCGAGACCACGCCCACCGGCTTTCACCTCGAGACCCTGGTTGCGAGCGACCTGCTCGTCTGGCGAGACGGCGCGCCCACTCGCGACCTCTACCATTGGCGGCTCGGTTCCGGACAGGAAGTCGACTTCATTCTCGAGGAGAACGGGCAGCTGCTGCCGGTGGAGGTCAAGGCGGCCAACACCGTGGGCGCCAGCGAAGCGCGGCACGTGGTCACGTTTCGCGAGCGCCATGCCCATACACCGCGCGGGCTCGTGTTGAGCGGTGACCCGGAGATCAGGGTGATCCGCCCGGGTGTGATCGCGTGTCCCTGGTGGGCCGTCCTGTGAAAACGGCCGTGCACGAGTTTAGTGCGACACGGCGCTCCGTTCGCGTGCATCGGCAAATGCTTCGCCGTCGGAGGGAGCAGCCAGCCGCGTGGAAAGGCTCAGGCCGACGAGAATCGCAATGGTCGCGATGGCCGTCCAGATCGGGAAGCGCCAAAAAAGCCACAACATTGTCACGGACGAACACAGCAAAACTGCCATGAGCGCAACAACGTCGAGCCGCGCATTTGACGAGTTTTTCATGCCAACTTCCCCCAAACTGAGCACTGGGTCACACTTTTTGCCAACGGAGTTGTTATAGCAGATGCGAGCTACTTGTCCATACGTAAACTTCCCGAAAGTGCTGTCGGTGTTTACCTGGAGGTCGCAGTAGGAGGACTCCGACGCTGGCCCCAAGATGGTGCACGCCGCGGCGCGTCGGCTATCCGAGCATAGTCTCGCGCCGCCAATGGCGGGCCGTCAATGCCACGAAGATCGCGGCGAGCGCGAGCGAGGCGAGCGTCGCCACCACGAGGTCGAGCGGGCGCACGGGTTCCGCCTTCAAGACGCTGGTCATGAGCAAGTGCTGGCTCAGCGACGGGATCAACATCAGCGAGCCGCGGGTCTTCAAGGAGTAAATGCTTGCGAACGCGATCGGCAGCGTCGGCACCAACAGCACGATCGTCAGATACGTCTGCGCCTCACGATAACTCCGCGTGAACGAGGCGACGAAGGTCATCAAGGCTGCGCCCAGGGGCACGAAGGGCACACAAATCGCAAACAACACGAGCGCCGTGCCTGCGCCGAGGTTGGCGCTCATCCCTAAGCGTTCGAGCGGCACGAAGTGGAAAACGACGACGAAGGCCGAAAGCGTCACCGCCAGCGACAGACACATGTAAGCGCAGGTTGCGACGATCTTGCCGCCGACCAGCGCGACCCGCGAGACCGGCAGGCTCAACAAGGCCTCGAGCGAACCACGTTCACGCTCGCCCGCCGTCGAGTCGATCGCGAGATAGAGGCCGCCCATGAGCAGGGCGAACAACACGAAATACGTCATGAATCCGAGCACCGCCACGGCCCGCCCCGTCGGTGTCGCGACGTCGACGTCGTTGACCGCGACCGGCACGCTCAGCAGCGGGTCGACGCCGCGCATTTGCAATCGCTGCTGGGCGATGCCACCGCCATAGCTGCCGAGAATCGCACGCGCGCGCTCTGCATTCTTGCGGTTTTGTGCATCCGAGCTGTCGGCGACGAGCAGCAGCGGCGCCGGTCGTGCCGCCGCGAAACGCTCCGGATAATCCGCGGGCACGATCAGCACGACGTTCTCCGTGCCGGCCATGACCGCCGCGCGCGCCGCCTCTTCACCGAGATTCGCCGCGCGCAGCGTGACGCCATGCGAGCGCAGAAACTGCGTGAGTCCCGGCGCCCGCTCGCCGCCCGAGATCGTCAGCTGCAAGCTTTGATCCGCCTCGAAGGAATTCTGATCGAGCATGCGGGTGACCATCGCACCGAACAGCAGCGGTCCGAACAGCGGGCCGAACAGCAGCGCCGAGAACAGCGTGCGACGATCGCGCAGGTTCTCGAGGAACTCCTTGCGAAACACGGTGAGCAATGCCCCCATCAGCCGACTCCCTCCGCCGACCCGAGCACCTGCAAGAAGGCAGCCTCCAAGGATGCCGCGCCGGTCCGCTCGCGAATCTCCCCGGGCGTGGCATCCGCAAGCACCCGGCCTGCGCCGATCACGACGACCCGGTCACAGAGCGCGGCGACTTCCTGCATGACGTGCGACGAGAACAAGATGCAGCGCCCGGCATCGCGCAAACGCGCCAGCATCTCGCGCAAATTGCGAATCGCCATGACGTCGAGCCCGTTGGTCGGCTCGTCGAGGATGAGATTGCGCGGGTCGTGCACGAGCGCGCGGGCCAGCGCCACCTTGAGTCGCTGACCTTGCGAAAACCCCTTGGCCCGCCGGTCGAGGAAATCGCCCATCTCGAGCAGCGCGGCGAGCTCGTCGCACCGCTTGGCCAGCGGCGCGCGGGCGAGTCCGTGCAGAGCGCCGAAATAGGCGATGTTCTCGCGCGCGGTCAAGTTGCCATAGAGTCCCGACGCGTGCGGTAAGACGCCGAGATGCGCGCGCGCCCGCGACGTCTCACCGGCAATGTCGAAGCCGTCGACGATCGCGCGGCCGCTGTCCGGCGTCAATACGCCGTACAACAAGCGCAGCGCGGTCGACTTGCCGGCGCCGTTCGCACCCAGGAGACCCGTTATTTCCCCGTCACGGGCGAGAAAGGATACGTCGCGCGCGGCCTGTACCGTGCCGAAGTGCTTGTTGAGCCCCTGCGCCTCGATCACGGCGCGGGTCCCGTGGGGCTCACGAAGAACGGCGCCACCACGTGCGCGGCGAGACAGCTGGTGTCGATGCGCTCCGGCTCCTCGGCGTCCAAGAATTGCGCCATGAGCTTCGGCACGCAACCGGTGGCCAACTGCCCATGGCCCTCGCCGGCGAGCAGCAGCGAGCGATGGCGCGTGAGTCCGCGCGCTGCGCGTTCGGCCGCGTCCGGCGGCGTCACGGGATCGGCTTCGCCCGAAAGCAGCAGCGTCGGGATCTCGCTGCGCAGCGGCGCATGCAAATCCGGATCGACCGGCCCATGCGGCCAGATCGCACAGATCGCAGCGAGCGCATCGAGTTGGCCGGCGCCCTGGTAAGTCGCCTCGAGTCGTTGCCGCTCGCCAACATCCACGTTGAAATAAGGGACATCCTCGCTGCAAATGACGGAGTTCTGCATGCCGCTCGCGAGCTGATCGCCGATCTGGCGTCCCATCATCAGGGCCTGAGCCGCAAGCGGCGCGAGTTGCCCGGCGGCCGCCTCATGGAGCAACTCCGGCAGCAGCGCGGCCTCGGTGCCGCTATACGAGAGAAAACGTAGCGCCGCGCCCAGCATGGCGCGATTGAACGGCACGGTTTCCGGCACGCCCGTGCTCGGATCCGCGAGTGTCACCGATACCGTGTCGGGACCGAACCGCTTGCGCAAGCTCGCCAAGTCCTGCGCCAGCCGCGGATAGGCGCGCGCGCAGGCCTCCGAGTCCTGGCAGCGCGCGATGATCTGCGCCAGCGCACGCTCGCCATCGAACGGGGTGTCGGGCCCCAGGGCGCGTTGCGGATCGATGACACCATCGAGGATCACCGCGTGCACGGCGTCGGGGTAGCGTCGCATGTAGGACTCGGCCACGCGGGTGCCATACGAACTGCCGTACAGATCGATGCGCGCGAACCCAAGGGCACGGCGCACCTCATCCAGGTCGCGCACCGCGACGCTGGTGGTGTAGTTGCGCACGCGCGGTCCGTACTTCGCGAGGCAGGCGGCGGTCGCCGTCCGGATCCGCGCGATCTCCTCGTCGGCTTCCCAATCGTCCGGATAATCGCAGGCGAGGCGCGCTGAGCCCCCGGTGCCGCGCTGGTCGACCATGACGATGCTGTGATCACGATTGATGCGCGCGAACGCGCCGGCAACGCTGGTATAGAGGTCGACGGCGCTCTGGCCAGGGCCGCCCGCGAGCAAGAACAGCGGCGCCGCCGTGCTATTGCGGTTCAAGGCCGGCACCACGGCAACGCGCAAGCCGATTTTCGCGCCCTTGAGCGCGTCACGGTCCTCCGCCACTTCGAGGACGCCGCAGCGTGCGGCCTCCGAACTTAAGCGCAGCGGATGCTCGAGCCGGCAGGGAGACAGGGCGAGCGTCGCGGTCGCGGCCGCCGCAGCGCCGCTCCCGCCGAGCGCGGCCTGAAGCCCCACAGCGGCCAAGAGCGCGGTTCCGACGATTCGCATTGAAAAGCTCCGGTTTATTGCCGATAGTGTAACTATTCGCTACCCGGACCCTTGCCCGAATTGGTAGATTTGCGGCCCAGTTCGTGCCCCTGCGAAGGTTGCCATGACCCTGATCCGCGAAGACGACGTCATTGCGAGCGTCGCCGATGCCCTGCAATACATCTCCTACTACCACACGCCCGATTTCATCCGCGCGATGGGGGCCGCCTATGCCCTCGAGCAGAGTCCGGCCGCGCGTGATGCGATCGCGCAGATCCTGACCAATTCGCGTCTCTGTGCCGAAGGCCATCGACCGATCTGTCAGGACACGGGCATCGTCGTCGTGTTCGTGCGGGTCGGGATGGACGTGCAATGGCAGGCAACGCGCGATCTCGAAGCGATGATCAACGAGGGTGTGCGCCGGGCGTATCTTCATCCAGACAATAAGCTCCGCGCCTCGATCGTCGCGGATCCCGCCTTCCAGCGAGGCAACACCCGCGACAACACGCCGGCCGTGATCCATACCGAACTCGTCGCCGGCGACCGGCTCGACATCACGGTCGCCGCCAAGGGCGGCGGCTCGGAGAACAAGTCCAAGTTCGCGATGTTGAACCCCTCCGATTCGGTCGCCGATTGGGTCTTGGAGGTCGTGCCCGAGATGGGCGCCGGCTGGTGTCCGCCCGGCATGCTCGGTGTCGGCATCGGCGGCAGCGCCGAGAAGGCCATGCTGCTCGCAAAAAAGTCGCTGATGGAACCGATCGACATCGGCGCACTGCGCGCGCGCGGTCCGCGTACGCGGCTCGAGGAGCTGCGTCTCGAGATCTACGAGCGAGTCAACGCTTTAGGTGTAGGCGCCCAGGGCCTTGGCGGGCTCACGACCGTGCTCGACGTCAAGGTCCTCGACTATCCCACGCACGCGGCCTCGCTGCCGGTGGCTGTGATTCCGAACTGCGCTGCCACCCGGCACGTGCATTTCACGCTGGACGGTTCGGGTCCCGCGACGTTCACAGCACCGGATCTTGCGCTCTGGCCCGAGGTCCACTGGACGCCGGATGCGAGCGCGCGGCGGGTGAATCTCGATGGGCTGGCGGCTGCCGAGGTGCAGAGCTGGAAGCCCGGCGAGCGCCTGCTGCTGTCGGGAAAATTGCTGACCGGCCGCGATGCCGCTCACAAGCGCATTTGCGCTTTGCTCGAGAGCGGTCAAGAGCTGCCGGCGGGGCTCGATTTTCATGGCCGCGTGATCTACTACGTTGGTCCCGTCGACCCGGTCGGCGATGAGGTCGTGGGGCCCGCGGGGCCCACGACCGCGAACCGCATGGACCGCTTCACCGACACGATGCTGGGCCCTGCGGGACTCCTCGCGATGGTCGGCAAGGCCGAACGCGGCCCGGAGACCGTCGCGGCCATCGCCAAACACCGCTCCGCCTACCTGATTGCGGTGGGTGGCGCTGCCTTTCTGGTCGCGAACGCGATCCGCGCGAGCCGGGTCGTCGCATTCCCGGAACTCGGCATGGAGGCGGTCTATGAATTCGAAGTACGGGACATGCCGGTCACGGTCGCCGTCAGCGCCGACGGCGAGTCGGTGCACGAGACGGGTCCCGCCGCGTGGCGCGGAAAATTCGCCGGCATTCCGGTCGCGGTCGAATAGCGCGCGTCGTCATCGGCCATCGCAGCGCCACAAACCGGCCATGAGCGTCGTTTCGCGCGACGGTTCCCTGGCGCTTTGTGGCGGCTCCGTTTAAAGTACGCGCCCCTGCAAAAAAAGCGAGTGCTTTCAGCGCGATGCGCTACCCATCCGAGTTCGAGGTCATCGTCATCGGCGGCGGTCACGCCGGTACCGAAGCCGCGCTCGCGGCTGCGCGCATGGGCGTGCGCACGCTACTGTTGACCCACAACATCGAGACCTTGGGTCAGATGAGTTGCAATCCGGCGATCGGCGGCATCGGCAAGGGACACCTCGTCAAGGAAATCGATGCGCTCGGCGGTGCGATGGCCCTCGCGACCGACGCCGCGGGGATTCAGTTTCGCACCCTGAACGCGAGCAAGGGGCCGGCCGTCCGCGCGACGCGCGCGCAGGCGGACCGCCAGTTGTACAAGCGGGCCATCCGCCGCGCGCTGGAAAACCAGCAAAACCTGGCGATCTTTCAACAGGAAGTTGCCGACCTGGTGCTCGCCGGCGATCGCGTCGTCGGTTGCGTCACGATGAGCGGCATCGAGTTTCGCGCGGCAGCCGTCGTGCTCACGGTGGGCACGTTTCTCGGCGGCAAGATCCACGTCGGGCTCGAGAGCCATGCCGGCGGCCGCGCCGGCGACCCGCCGTCGAACCGGCTGGCGGCGCGCTTGCGCGAATTGAAACTGCGCGTCGGCCGCCTGAAGACGGGCACGCCGCCGCGCATCGACGGGCGCACGATCGATTACTCGCGCTTGCGCGAGCAGCACGGCGACGTTCCGCGGCCGGTCTTTTCCTATCTCGGCACGCGCTCGCTGCATCCGCGCCAATTGCCCTGCCACATCACGGCGACGAACGAACGCACGCACGAAATCATCCGCGCCGCAAGCAGCCGCTCGCCGATGTTCACGGGACTGATCGAAGGCGTGGGTCCGCGCTACTGTCCCTCGGTCGAGGACAAGGTCGTGCGCTACGCGGACAAGACCTCGCATCAGATCTTCGTCGAACCAGAAGGTCTCGACACGCACGAAGTTTATCCGAACGGCATCTCGACCAGTCTGCCATTCGATGCGCAATACGCGTTCGTGCGCAGCATCGAGGGCTTCGAGAACGCGCACATCACCCGTCCCGGGTATGCGATCGAATACGATTTTTTCGATCCACGCGATCTGCAGCGCAGTCTCGAGAGTAAATTCCTCGCCGGACTGTTCTTCGCCGGCCAGATCAACGGCACGACCGGCTACGAGGAGGCCGCTGCACAAGGCTTGCTCGCCGGTGCGAACGCGGCCTTGCGCGTACGCGAACGCGAAGCCTGGTGCCCGCAGCGCAGTGAGGCGTATCTCGGCGTATTGGTCGATGATCTGGTCACGCGTGGCGCCCCCGAGCCGTATCGCATGTTCACGAGTCGCGCCGAGTATCGGCTGTCCTTGCGCGAGGACAATGCCGACCTGCGCCTCACCGCGCAGGCTGATCGGCTCGGCCTGATCGACGCGGTGCGGCGCGACTTCTTCGCGGCCAAGCGCGATGCGGTCGCAGCGGAACTGACCAGGCTCTGCGCCACCGTCGTGCACCCCGCCGAGGTCGGTCCCGCGCTGCTCGCGCGACTCGGAGCGCCGCTGTCGCGCGAGACGCACGCCGTCGAGTTGTTGCGCCGACCGGAAATCGCCTATGAGGACCTGCATCTGCTCGGCGCCGCGCCGGCCGACGTGTCTTGGCGCAGCGACGAGCGTCTCGCAGAACAAGTGCCCTTGCAGGTCGACGTGCAAGCGAAATATGCGGGCTATCTGAAACGGCAGAACGAAGAAATCGCGCGTGGGCTGCGCAACGAGCTGCTGCGCCTGCCCGCCGACATCGACTACGCAGCGGTCGGCGGCCTCTCGAACGAAGCGCGGCAGCGATTGAGCGAAGTACGCCCCGAGACGCTGGGCCAGGCGGCACGCATTCCGGGGCTGACGCCTGCGGCGGTGTCGCTGCTGTTGGTCTATCTCAAGAAAAAAGCTTGTGCCGCCTGACGCTGCAGAGGCGCTCCGTGCAGCGCGCTCCGCAGCATGACCAATCCAGCGGTGGCGTTTTGAGTGCTCAATCTTTAACATCGCCGCTCTTGAACAAAACCTGCGGTGCGGAGAATCAAATGTTTGCTTTGGGTGTTGCTGGTTCGAAACGCGCTGCTTCGCTGTTCGCAGCCGCTGCCCTGATCATCGGTTCTACGGCCCATGCCGCGGGTGATGCGAAGCTCGGCGAGAAGAAGTTCTACACCTGCGTCGGTTGCCATGGCATCGACAACTACAAGAACGCCTATCCGGATTACAGCGTGCCGAAACTGCGGCATCAAAACGCGATCTATATCGTCGCCGCTCTGCAGGAGTACAAGTCGGGCGCGCGGCCTCACGCCACGATGCATGCACAAGCCTCCTCGCTCTCCGATCAGGACATGGCCGACATTGCCGCATACCTGCAGGGTCCGGAGCCCGTGAAGCCCGCGGCCCCGACCCCGGCACAGACCGCTGCGCTGCCTGCGCAAGTCGCCACGTGTTCGGCCTGTCACGGCGACGCGGGCTTGGGAGTGGATGCATCCATGGATCCGAAGCCGCCGATCCTCGCAGGCCAATATCGCGACTATCTGACCCAGGCCCTCATCGCCTATCGCAACGGGCGCCGCAAGAACGCCGTCATGAACGGCATGGCGGCATCGTTGACGACCGACCGGGACGTCGCCATCGCGGCGGCTTATTTCTCCGCACTCCCCACTCCGCTGGCAACCGCGAAAGTCGGCTCACAGTGAGTGTGGCGTGCTCGCAGTGAGCGTGGCGTGCTCGCGTTCCCGTTGCGCTCGCTTGCGACCGCCGCTCAGCGCAAGTTGCGCAAGAACTCCGCCTCGACCGCCCGCGTTACCTCGCGGTCGTGCTGTGTACCCAACTCGTGGCCCGCGTCTTTGATCAGCAAGTAATGCACCTCGGCCCCGCGGCTGCGTAGTCGGTTGACCATGTCCTCGGACTGCGCCGTGGGAACTTCGGCGTCGTTTGCGCCCTGGACGACCAGCAAAGGTTTGGCGATACGTTCGGCGCCGGTCAAGGGCGAGATCCGTCGCAGATAGCCGCGTGTATCGGAGTCGCGCTCATCGCCGAACTCCCGGCGCAACCGCTCCTGACCGGGTGCCGGCGCAGATTCGAGCCAGGCGACGAAATCGGAGATGCCGCCGACATCTAGCGCCCCGCGCAAGCGATCGCCGTAATTCACGAGAGCGGACAGCGCGAGATATCCGCCATAGCCCTGGCCGGCGACCACGATGTGCTCCGCATCGAATTCGCTCTGCGCACGCAACCAGACGAGCAGCGCGCCGATGTCCTTGATGGCATCTTCGCGCGCGTGGCCATCGCTCGCGGCCGCGTAACTCTTGCCGTAGCCCGCGGAGCCACGCAAGTTCGGCACGACCACGGCGTAGCCGAGTTCGCCGGCCAGATATTGGATCCACGGCTCGAAGCCGGATCGAAACCGCCGGTCCGTGCCGTCGTCGAACAGGATCAAGACCGGATGCGCTCCGCCGCCGGCGGACGAATAGATATAGGCAGGGACATCGCGGCCACGCGGATTCTCCCGCTCGAAGCCCGGAAACCGCAGCAAGCGCGGCAGCACGAATTTACGCGGGTCCACGGCGCCCGACTCCGAGTGAGTCCATTGCTCGACGCGTCTTGCGGCGAGGTCGAGCACATAGGCGTCGCCCGGATGGGTCACGGCCTCATGAGTGAACGCAAGGCGCTTACCCTCGGCGTCGAACTGCAGATCGCGGATCAAACCCGGTGTCGGCATGGACGGGACCGTCAGATCCTGATGGGCGCGCAGATCCAGCACCTCGAGCCGGTCGACGCCGCCCTCGTCGCTGACGAACGCCAGATAGTGTCCATCGCGAGACAGCGCCATCGTCTCGACGTCGCCGACCCCGTGGCCCGAGATCACGCTCTTCTGTCCGGTGAAGAAATTCACGAAACGCAGCTGGCTGTATTCGCTGTCGAGATCTGAGATGAGGTAGGCGCCCTGGCCGTCACGCGAAAATCGTGCCGCACTAATCGCGGCAGTCCCGGCATCGATTTCGCGCTTCTTGCCGGAATCGAGATCGACCAGCCACAAGCGGCCCTGACGGCGCGATATCGCTTCGAGCACCAGGAGTTGACTGTCATCGGGAGACCAATCGAGTGGATACCACACACCGCCCTCGCCGCTGACGACGAGATGCGGCAGCGCGCCGGATTGCGGCGCGACGATGTCGACGTCGAAACTCTTGCCGTCGCGAGCCGTCGTCGCAAACGCGAGGCTCTGACCGGCGTTCGACCAGACCGGCACGAGGTTCACCGACTTGCCGTCGGTCAAGCGCCGCGCTGCAAGCTCCGCCGCGTGACGAAAGAAGATCTGGTACTTGCCGTCGCCGTCGTGGTCCTGCAAGTAGACGAAATCCGCGCCCGCAGGATCGGGCGAGAACGCCCCCGCGATGCTGGGATCCTGCGCGAAAGTCAGTTGTTGCCGTTCACCGCCGGGGCCGGCGACGAGGTGCAGCTGCCGCGTTTCGCCGAACCGCGTGGCTATCAACAGTTGCCCGCTGTGGGTCCAACCGAGCGCGCGCGCGTCGCGTCCGGACAGATAATCGTCGACGCCCGCGACCACGGCGGCCGATGCCGCGGTCACGTCGTCGAACAGGAACCGGTCGGTTTCGACGCGCGCGGCCGGCGCGGAATTCGCCTGGCCCAAACCGTACAACCCGAGCATCAAGCCACAAAAATATTGTCTCATTGCACCCATGATCCCATACGGCGAGGATAATGGAACGGTGCCAGCCTTTGAGCAACTCTTGAAATCCTTCGATCTCGGCGATCTCGTCGACGAGATTGCGAGCGCGAATCCGCCGGCCTATTTGCGCCGCTGCTTCGCCGAGGGCTTGTCTTCGCCGCAACTGTCCGAAGCGCGTGCGCGCGAGCTGGTCGGCTGTGCGATCGTACTCGACGCGGTCGTCAACGAGCGCGAATACCCCGGCGTCGAGCCCGAACTGATCGCCGACTGGCGCGTCCACTATGGCAAGTCGTTCGTCTCGCTCGAGCCCCTCGCGGTCCAGGCGCTGCAGCGCGCGGTCGAGCAGGATGCGGCGCTCGCCGCGGCGGATACGGGCGATGAAATCAAGGAACTGCAGCGGCGCTTGGGAGCGGCCTTGCCCAAGGAGCCTTGAGATCATGCAGATACTGAGCATCGACACCGAGTACGTGCGACCGCGCATGGACGCGAGTCATCTGCTGATTGCGGCGGGCCGCGCCGCCTTCGTCGACACCGGCACGTATTTCTCCGTGCCGCATCTGCTTGCCGCCCTGGCCGACACCGGCCTGTCCACCGAGGCGGTCGATTACATCTTTTTGACGCATATTCATCTCGATCACGCCGGCGGGGTCGGCAGGCTCGCAGATGCGCTGCCGCGCGCGGCCGTGGTCGTGCATCCGCGCGGCGCCCCGCACCTCGCCGATCCGAGCAAACTCATCGCCGCCACCAAGGCGGTCTACGGCGACCGCGTGTTCGAGCGTTTGTACGGTCAGCTCGCGCCGGTCGCCGCGTCGCGACTCATCGCGGCCGAGGATGGCCGCAGCTTCGCGCTGGGATCCGAACGCCTCGAATTCATTCACACGCCAGGGCATGCGCTGCATCACGGCTGCTACGTCGATCGCGCCGGCGGCGCGGCTTTCACCGGCGACACCTTCGGCATCAGCTATCGCGAACTCGATACCGCCGCGGGCGAATTCATTTTTCCGACGACGACGCCCACGCAATTCGACCCGGTGCAATTGCATGCATCGATCGACCGCGTGCTCGCGACCGAGCCACGGCTCCTTTACCTGACTCATTACGGTCCGGTTCGCGCGACGCCGCGCCTCGGCGCAGACCTGCACGCGGATATCGATGCCTTCGTCGCCATCGCGCGCGCCGCAGCCGGCCAGCCGGAGCGCGCCGGCGCGATCGCGCGAGGGCTATGGGCGCATCTCTCGCGGCGCCTCGATGTTCACGGCTTTCGTGGCGGCGAGGTGCAGCGGCACGCGGTGCTGGACGACGACGTGCGGCTCAATGCCGCCGGACTGGATGCATGGCTGGCGCGCGCCGCATGATCCGCGGCAGCGGCTGCGACCGGTGGGTATCGCTGGCAGCCATGTGCTGCCTCGCCGCGGCGACCGCCTGCACGAGTGCTCCGCCGCGTACGCCGGCCGCCGCTGCGGCGACAACCGCGACCGCGACGAGCACGGCCGTTCCCGATTGGCGGCAGATCCCGGTCGCGCCCCTGGGCACCGAACTGACCGCGCTATACTCGGGCCTGCACGAAATTCTCTATTTTCAAGATGTGCACCCGGCCGCGGACCCGCCCGAGCCCGGCGAGAAGGCTCCGAGCACGGATTGCTACCGCCCGAATGGCCCTCCACCGACGATCTTGAATCACGCCAGCGAGGACTACGTGCTCTGCTTCCAGCATGATCGGCTCGCCCGGGTCGAAGCGGTCTTGAATTTGCCGGCCGCCGCGGCAAGCGCGCTCGCGCAGCGGCTTTGCGACGCTTGGTTGCCGGGCAGTCTTGCGGGCACGCGCGGCGAAGCTGCGTGCAGCGGCCGCAGCAGCGATGTGGCATTTCGCGTGCGGCTGCGACCCGCGGCGGCATCCGGCACGGCACTGGTCATCGTGGTGTATACCCCGGAGGGCACTTAAGTGATGGATCGGTTCAAGGTTTTTCGCATCCACGTCGACGGCAACGCGGTCCGCGCCGGCTTCGAAACTCTGGCCTTGGACGATTTGGCGGCGGGCGAAGTCGTCGTGCGCGTCGCTTACTCGAGCGTGAACTATAAAGACGCGCTGGCCGCCACCGGCGCGGGCAAGATCCTGCGGCGCTCGCCGCTGGTCGGTGGGATCGACCTGGCCGGCTCGGTGGAGAGTTCGACCGACGCAAGATACCAGAGCGGCGACGCCGTGATCGTGACCGGTTGCGGCCTGTCCGAAGTGCATGACGGAGGTTACGCGGAGTACGCCCGCGTGCCCGGCGATTGGGTGATTCCGATGCCGCCGGGTCTCGACGCCAGGCTCGCGATGGCGGTCGGAACGGCCGGTTTCACCGCCGCCCTTGCGATCCAGAAGATGGAGTTGAATGGGCTCCTGCCGGGCACCGGCCCGGTCGTCGTCACCGGGGCGAGCGGCGGCGTCGGCAGCATGGCCGTCGATATGCTCAGCGGTCGCGGCTACGAAGTCGTTGCGGTCAGCGGCAAGGCGGATGCCGACGAATACCTGCGCTCCTTGGGCGCCGGCCGGATCTTGCGGCGACAGGAAATCGATTTCGGCAAGAAGCCCATGGAACGGGCCACGTGGGCGGGCGCAATCGACAGCGTCGGCGGAGCAACCCTCACCTGGTTGACGCGTACGATGGAGCCGACCGGCTCGATCGTGAGCATCGGCCTCGCGGGCGGTGCGGAGTTGAACACCACGGTCATGCCCTTCATCTTGCGCGGAATCAATCTTCTCGGCGTCAGCTCCTCGGCGACGGTCCGCGCGCTGCGTCTGCTCGTCTGGCAACGCATCGCGACCGACCTCAAACCCAGACATTTTGATAAACTGATCGCTCGCGAGATCGCATTCGAGCACCTCCCGGACGTGTTCGCACAATACCTCGAAGCCAAGGTGATCGGGCGGACGGTCGTGCGGATCGGCGAGCGATGAGCCCCTGCTGCAACACCGAACCTTAGGCCGCGCGCTATGACCGATGCTCCCGCATTCAAGCCGAAAAAATCCGTCGCCCTGTCGGGCGTCGTTGCCGGCAACACCGCCTTGTGTACGGTCGGCCGCACCGGCAACGACTTGAGTTATCGTGGTTACGACATCCTCGAGATCGCGGAGAACTGCGAGTTCGAGGAAATCGCGCACCTGTTGATCCACGAGCGCCTGCCGAACGAGGCCGAGCTGCGTGCCTACAAGACGAAGTTGCAAGGCTTGCGTGCCATTCCCGCGACGGTGCGCAACATCCTCGAGCAGATCGGCCCCGACACGCACCCGATGGACGTGCTGCGCACCGGCGTCTCGGCGCTCGGCTGCGCGCTGCCGGAGGACGACGCGCATGTGGCCGAGGGCGCGCGCGAAATCGCCGATCGGCTCATCGCGGTCCAGGGCTCGATGCTCGGCTATTGGTATCACTTCAGCCGCCACGGCAAGCGCATCCGGGTCGAAACCGACGATGATTCGGTGGGCGGGCACTTCCTGCATCTTCTGCACCAGCGGCCCCCGGCGACGTCTTGGGTGCGCGCGATGCATACCTCCTTGATCCTGTACGCCGAGCATGAATTCAATGCATCGACGTTCACGGCCCGGGTCATCGCCGGTACGGGCTCGGATATCTACTCCTGCATCACGGGTGCGATCGGCGCCTTGCGCGGACCGAAGCACGGCGGCGCCAACGAGTTCGCGTTCGAGATTCAGCAGCGTTATTCGGAACCGGACCAGGCCGACGCCGACATCCGCCGGCGGGTTGCGGCCAAGGAAGTGATCATCGGTTTCGGGCATCCTGTCTATACGATTGCGGATCCGCGCAACCAGGTGATCAAGCGGGTCGCGCAGCGGCTCAGCGCCGAAGCCGGCGAACAAGGGCGCTTCGCTGTCGCCGAACGCATCGAAAGCGTCATGTGGGACGCGAAGAAGATGTTTCCGAATCTGGACTGGTTCTCGGCGGTCTCCTACGCGGCGATGCAGGTGCCGACGGCGATGTTCACGCCGCTGTTCGTGATCGCGCGCACGACCGGCTGGAGCGCGCACGTCATCGAACAGCGCGCCGACGGGAAGATCATTCGCCCGACCGCCAATTATGTGGGGCCCGACGCGCAGGTCTTCGTACCGCTGGCACGACGTCCCTAGCACGTCCATGCACGAGCAGCTTCAATCGGCGCAGCGCACCGATGCGGACCGCGTTCTGCAGGATATGGTCGACTACGTCGACGGCTTCGAAGTGCGCTCAGCGCGCGCCTACGACCTCGCCGCGGGCTGTCTGCGGGAGGCACTGGCTCGCGGCCTGCTCGCGCTGCGCGATCCCTACTGCGGCAAACATCTGGGACCCGTGGTTCCGGGCGCCACGCTCGCGCATGGTGCGCGCGTCCCCGGGACGAGCTTCGAGCTCGACCCCGTGACGGCCGCCTTCAACATCGGCGTGCTCGTGGGCTGCCGGCGCAGCGGCGATGTGCTGCCGGCCGAGGGCGGTGATCCGGCCGACAATCTCGGCGCCATCCTCGCCGTCGCCGATTACCGCTCGCGCCAGGCACACAACGACGGCACCCCGCCGCTGCGGGTCCGCGATGTCCTGACCGCCATGATCAAGGCGCACGAAATCCAGGGCGTGATCGCCGAGCGCAACCGCTTCGCGCCTCTCGGTCTCGATGCCGTGATTCTGGTGCGCGTCGCGTCCGCTGCGGTGGCCACGCAGTTGCAGGCCGGCAGCCGGGCACAAATTCTGGCCGCCGTGTCGAACGCGTGGCTCGACGGCGTCAGTTTGCACAGCGTCGCGGACAAAGCCACGACAGGCTCGCGCCGGCTTTGGGCGGCCGCGGACGCGAGCAGCCGCGGCGTGCGCCACTCCCTGTTCGCGCTCGCCGGCGAACCGGGGACTGCCTGGGCGTTGTCCGCGCCGCGCTGGGGATTCTATGACGCGTTGTTCGCGGGCCAAGCGTTCCGTTTCGAGCGTGCCTACGGCTGCCATTGCATCGAGAACCCCGCCTGCCCGCGCGCCGACCCCGACGCGTTCGAGGCCGCGGTCGCAAGCCATTTCGCGGCGAAACAGGCGGACAAGATCATCGCGCGGTTTGCCGACCCGGCGGCGCTCGCGGCGCTGCCGGTCAACGAGTTGCTCGCCGCCTTGGTCAAGAACAGTTGAGCACGCCGCCGGAACGCGAGCAGCTCGAAGCCGGCGCACGCGAGTTGCGCGTCGAGCTCACGCCGGCGATGGCGGACGCACTGCTGCGCTTGCTCGACGAACTCGAGCGCGGCAACACGCAGTTCAATCTGACGGCGATCCGCGACCGGCAGGGCATGCTGCGCAAACACCTGCTCGACAGCTTGAGCCTGCATGCGTTCCTGCGCGGCGCCCGCGTCGCCGACGTCGGCACCGGCGCCGGCTTTCCCGGGCTGCCCCTCGCACTGGTGAACCCGGACCGGGACTTCGCGCTGATCGAAGCAACGGGCAAGAAGGCACGATTCGTGAGCAAGACCGCGGCCGAGGTCGGCGCCGGCAATGTCGAGGTGATCCATACGCGCGCGGAGACTTACCGACCGGATCGTGGCTTCGACACCGTCGTCGCGCGGGCCTTGTCCTCGCTCGCCGACTTCGTCGCCTATGCCGGCCACCTGCTCGCCCCCGGCGGCCGGCTGCTCGCGATGAAAGGCAAGCGACCGGACGAAGAGATCTCGGCTTTGCCCAAGAGCTTCCGGGTGCTTGCGGTCCACCGTCTGCGGGTGCCGGGACTGGACGACGAGCGTCATCTTGTGGAACTCTGCCGTGCAGGGCCCGGCGAGAACACCATGAAGCGGCTCGGTAAACCTTGATGAAGCGGGTCATTGCGATCGCAAACCAAAAAGGCGGCGTGGGCAAGACCACGACCGCGGTGAATCTGGCCGCGTCCTTGTCCGCGACGAAGCGCCGTGTGCTGCTGGTCGATCTCGATCCGCAGGGCAACGCCACGATGGGCTGCGGTATCGAAAAAAACGCCGTCGCGCGCACGAGCTGCGATGTCCTGCTCGGCGATTGCACGGCGATGGAGGCCTTGGTGGCGGTGGAGTTCGGCGGCTTCATGCTGCTGCCGTCCAACCAGGATCTGACCGCGGCCGAAGTGCGCCTCCTGACGATGACTGCCGGGCGCGAATTCAAGCTGCGCGATGCCTTGCAGCCGATCCGCGCGGACTTCGACGTCATCTTGATCGACTGTCCGCCGTCCCTGAACATGCTGACCCTGAACGCCCTGGTCGCGGCCGATTCGATCATGGTGCCCATGCAATGCGAGTACTACGCGCTCGAGGGCTTGAGCGCGCTGATGCAGACCTTCGAGCAGATCCGCGACAGCATCAACGCGGATCTCAAGATCGAAGGCTTGCTGCGGACGATGTTCGACCCGCGCAACAATCTCGCCAGCGAGGTTTCCGCGCAGCTCATCGAGCATTTCGGCGACAAGGTCTTTCGCACGGTCATCCCGCGCAACGTGCGCCTCGCGGAGGCGCCGAGCTTCGGCAAGCCGGTCTTGTTGCACGACAAGGACTCGCGCGGCGCGCTCGCCTACCTTGCCCTCGCGGGCGAAATGATTCGTCGCGACGACGAGCCGCAAGCGCCCGTATAATCCGCGCAAATCCTCTTTGGAACTATCAGATGTCGCTCAAGAAGCCGTCTTTGGGACGCGGGTTGGCGGAATTGAGTCCGTATCTCGCGCAGCGCTTGAAGGGCGGCGCCGCGCAAACGGGTGACGCGCAAACGGGTGACGTGCAAACGGGTGACCTGCCAACAGGCGACGAGCACACAGGCGCCGTGCCGACGGGTTCGCGCGCGACGGGCGCTGCGCCGGGTGTGGCGGAGCAGCTTCCGGGGGATCGCTTGGCGAGCCTCCCGCTCGATCTCTTGCAGCGCGGCAAATATCAGCCGCGCGTCGATATGCGCACCGAATCCTTGACCGAACTCGCCGATTCGATCAAGGCCCAAGGCATCGTACAGCCGATCCTGGTCCGGCCCGTCGGGGTGAAGGCAGCGGGCGAATCGCAACGCTACGAGATCATCGCGGGCGAGCGGCGCTGGCGCGCCGCGCAGCTCGCCGGCCTCGGCGAAATCCCGGCCGTGATCCGCGACGTACCTGACGAAGCCGCCGTCGCCATGGCCCTGATCGAAAACATTCAGCGCGAAAACTTGAATCCGCTCGAGGAGGCTCGGGCTCTCGCCCGGCTCATCGACGAATTCGGTTTGACGCATCAGGCTGCCGCGCAGGCGGTAGGCCGCTCGCGGGCCTCGGTTAGCAACCTGCTGCGTCTCATGGACCTCGCCGAGGAGGTCAAAGACCTGCTGGAACGGCGCAGCATCGAAATGGGCCACGCGCGCGCTTTGCTCGGCTTGAGCTCGCGCGGCCAGCAAATCGAGATCGCGGCACTGGTGGCCAAAAATGCGCTGTCGGTCCGGGAAACCGAGGCGCTAGTGCGCCGCGCCCTGATTCCCGCCGCTGCTCCCGCCACGCGCGAGCCGGGATCGGCCGATCCCGACATCCGTCGTCTGGAGCGCGAGCTCGAGGACAAATTGGGTGCCAAGGTCTTGTTTAGACACAGCTCTTCGGGCAAGGGGACACTGCTCGTCAGCTATAACAGCCTCGATGAACTCGAAGGGATCCTGAGCCACATCCAGTAAGTTGCCGCGGCGGCCGAATCTGTCAAATAGCCGCCCAAAAAGCGATCTCGACAGCCGGCGCGGAAAAATCGCGCGTGATCCTTGGCTTGTGAGTCTGCGCTGCGGTCCTTATAATGCGGCGGCTTTTTAGCCAGCGACGGCTTGCCAATGAACATGCGCGAATCCGGCTGCCGTAGGCCCTATTGGCTCTGGTCCCCTTCGCAATGACGAGCGGCGCGCCGAGTGCCCGACTCCTGGTGGCGCGCGTCGTGCTGTGGCAGACGGGCGGCGCGCTCGTCGTCGCGGCGTGTTGCTGGTTTTGGCGGGGGCTGTCGGCTGCCGAGGCTGCCTTGGTCGGCGGCCTGATCGCCGCGATCGGCAGCGGCCTGTTCGGACTGCGCATGTTCGCACCCGGAATCGCACCGGCCGCGGCCCTGCGCCGTGCGATGTTCGCGGGCGAAGCGCTGAAGTGGACCTGGTACGCGCTGGCGATGTGGGTGGCCTTGGTACGACTGGGGCTCACGCCCTTGGGCTTGATGGTCGGGTTGATCGCGGCACAGTTCAGTTATTGGTTCGGTCTGGTCGGCTTGAAGAGGCGGGGATAAAGAGCATGGCAGTGTCCGAGGGCGGCTCCGGCGGAATGACGGAGTACATTCAACATCACCTCAAGCACCTCACGGTGGGCGAGGGATTTTGGTCCGTGCACCTCGACAGTGTCGTTTTTTTCTTCGTCCTCGCCGCCCTGTTCGTGATCACCTTCATCACCGTCGCCCGGCGCGCGACGAGCGGGGTTCCGGGCCGGTTCCAAACCGCCGTCGAACTGCTCGTCGAATACGTCGACGGCGTCGTCAAGCAGACGTTTCACGGCCGCAGCAAGCTGATCGCACCGCTCGCGATCACGATTTTCATGCTCGTCTTTCTCATGAATTTCATGGACATGTTACCCGTCGATGCCCTGCCATCGCTCGGTGAGCAGTTCGGCATCGCGCATCTGCGCATTGTCTCGACCGCGGATATCAATACGACGCTGGGCATGGCGCTGTGCGTCTTCCTGCTGATCCAGTACATCGGCATCAAGGAGAAAGGCCTGGGGCTCTTCCTCAACGAGTTCTTCACGGCGCCATTCCACGCCCACGGCCCGGTCGGCCGGGTGCTGACAGCCCCCCCCAACTTCCTGCTCCGGGTCATCGAAGAGTGCGTGCGCCCGATCTCCTTGTCGTTGCGGTTGTTCGGCAACATGTACGCCGGCGAGCTGATCTTCATCTTGATCGCCTGCCTCACGCTCGGCGCAACCCTCACCCATGCCTCGACCTTGGGACTCGGCGCGATACAACTGTTCGCCGGCTTCCTGTGGACGACGTTCCACATCCTGATCATCGTGCTGCAAGCGTTCATTTTCATGATGCTGACGATCGTGTACCTGAGCATCGCCGCCGCGCGCCATTAGTTTTTACCCAGACCCACAAGACCCTCGGAGAGAAAAATGGATCACGTACCTCAGATTGCTCAACTGCTGAGCATGACCGTCATCGCCACCGGCCTGCTGATCGGCCTGGGCGCGCTCGGCACCGCAATCGGTTTCGCGCTGCTCGGCGGCAAGTTCCTCGAGAGCGCCGCGCGCCAGCCGGAACTCATGAACGAGTTGCAGACGCGCATGTTCATCGTTGCCGGCTTGCTCGACGCCGTGCCGATCATCGGGGTCGCGATCGCGCTGTTGCTGCTGTTCGCGAACCCTTTGCTGCAATACATTAAATAAAGACCGCGCCTCCAGGCTCAGCGGACCTTCGAGGAACCAACCGGCATGAATCTAACGGTAACCATCATCATCCAAGGCCTCGCGTTCTTCGCCGTCGCCCTCATGGTCATGCGCTGGGGTTGGCCTTACATCATCGGCAAGATCGACGAGCGCCGCGCGAAGATCGCCGCGGGCCTCGCGGCGGCCGATAGGGGCCAAAGGGATCTCGACGAAGCCAAAGTCAAGGCCCAGGAAATCATCCGCGAAGCCCGCGAAAAAGCCCAGCAAATCGTCGATCAGGCGAGCAAGCGTGCGAACGAGATCGTCGAGGAGGCCAAGGGCACGGCGACTGCTGAGGGCCAGCGCCTCGTCGCCCAAGCTCACGAAGAGATCGCGCTCGAGGTGACCCGGGCGCGTGAGGGTCTGCGCAAGCAGGTGGCGACGCTCGCGGTCCAGGGCGCATCGCATCTGCTCGAGCGCGAGATCGACGCGAAGACGCACGCCGACCTGCTCGACAAACTCGATCTGGAGATCGCGAGTGGCTGAAGCCGCGACCATCGCCAGACCGTACGCGAAGGCGGCCTTCCAGGAGGCCCGCGACGCGAAGCTGCTCGCCGAGTGGTCGGCTTCGTTGGCAATAGCGGCCGCGCTGGTCGGTGATGCGCGCATTGCGGATCTGCTCGGCAACCCGAAACTCTCCGAGGACCAGGTCGTCGGGTTCTTCGACGGCTTCAAGACCGGGGCGGATGGCACGCACTGGCTGAACTTCATCCGTCAGCTCGCCGAGAACAAGCGCCTCGCGCTGCTGCCGGAAATCGCGGCGCGCTTCGAGCTGCTGCGCGCGGACTACGAGAACGAGGTCGATGTGGTCGTGACTTCGGCCGTGCCGCTCAGCGATGCGCAGAAGGCGAAGCTCGCCGACTCGCTCAAGACGCGCCTGCGCCGCGACGTCCGCATCACCACGGCACTCGATCCGGCTCTGCTCGGTGGCGCGGTGATCCGCGCCGGCGATCTCGTGATCGACGGGTCCATCAAGGGCCGATTGCAACGACTAACCTCTGACTTAGGCGGTTGAACACTATGTCCATCAAGGCTTCGGAAATCAGCGACCTGATCAAGGCACGCATCGATCAGTTCAAGTCCAGGGCGGAGGCGAGCGATGTCGGCACCGTGGTCAGCGTGACCGACGGCATCGTCCGCATCCACGGCCTCGAAAAGGCGAAATACGGTGAAATGCTCGACTTCGGTGCCGACACCTTCGGTCTCGCGCTGAATCTCGAACAGGACTCCGTCGGCGCGGTCGTGCTCGGCGACTACAAGGGCATCGGCGAAGGCGACACGGTCAAGACGACGGGGCGCATCCTCGAGGTGCCGGTCGGTCCCGAACTGCTCGGCCGCGTCGTCGACGCGCTCGGCAATCCGATCGACGGCAAGGGCCCCGTGGGCGCGAAGCTCAAGGCGCCGCTCGAGCGCGTGGCGCCGGGCGTGATCTTCCGCCAGAGCGTGACCCAGCCGGTGCAGACCGGCATCAAGGCGATCGATGCGATGATCCCGATCGGCCGCGGACAACGCGAGCTCATCATCGGCGACCGCCAGACCGGCAAGACCGCCGTGGCCATCGATGCGATCATCAATCAGAAGAGCACCGGCGTGAAGTGCATCTACGTCGCCATCGGCCAGAAGCAGAGTTCGATCGCGAACGTGGTGCGCAAACTCGAGGAACATGGCGCACTCGCCCATACGATCATCGTGGCCGCCTCGGCCGCGCAGCCCGCAGCGCTGCTATACCTCGCGCCCTACGCCGGCTGCGCCATGGGCGAGTACTTCATGGACAACGGCGAAGACGCCTTGATCGTGTACGACGATCTGTCCAAACAGGCGGTGGCATACCGCCAGATTTCCCTGTTGCTGCGCCGGCCCCCGGGCCGCGAAGCCTACCCGGGCGACGTGTTCTACCTGCATTCCCGCCTGCTCGAGCGCGCGGCGCGCGTCAACGAGGAATACGTGGAGAAGGCGACGCAGGGCCGCGTCAAGGGCAAGACCGGATCCTTGACGGGCATCCCGATCATCGAAACCCAGGCCGGTGACGTGACCGCGTTCGTGCCGACCAACGTGATCTCGATCACCGACGGCCAGATCTTCCTCGAATCCGACCTGTTCAACGCCGGCACGCGTCCCGCGATCAACGCCGGCATCTCGGTGTCGCGCGTCGGCGGCGCCGCGCAGACCAACATCATCAAGAAGCTGGGCGGCGGTATTCGTCTCTCGCTCGCTCAATACCGCGAACTCGCGGCCTTCTCGCAATTCGCCTCCGACCTCGACGAGGCGACGCGCAAGCAGCTGGAGCGCGGGCAGCGCGTCACCGAGCTGATGAAGCAGAAGCAATACGCGCCGATGTCGGTCGCCGAAATGGCCTTGTCGCTGTATGCCGCCAACAGCGGCTTCTTCGACAAAGTCGCCGTCAAGAAGGTCGTGGAGACCGAAGCGGCGCTGCAATCCTTCGCGCGCACGAATTATGGTCCGCTGCTCAAAGGCATCGTCGAGAAGCCCGACCTGTCGAAGGACGTCGAAGCGCAACTGAAGAAACTCTGCGAAGAATTCTTCGCGACGGTCTGACATGGCAGGCGCCAAAGAAATCCGCAGCAAGATCTCGAGTATCAAGAATACTCAGAAGATCACCAAGGCGATGCAGATGGTCGCGGCGAGCAAGATGCGCAAGGCGCAGGACCGCATGCGCGCCGCGAGGCCCTATGCCGAGAAGATTCGCAAGGTGATCGGGCACCTGCGCCACGCGAATCCGGATTACAAGCATCCCTACCTGCTCGAGCGTCCGATCAAGGCCACCGGCATCATCGTCATCAGCACGGACCGCGGGCTTTGCGGCTCCCTCAATGTCAACGTCCTGAAGGCCGCCCTCGCCGCCATCCGCCAGGCGCAAGGGCGCGGCGAGCAGGTCAGGGTCGTCGTGATCGGCACCAAGGCCTTGACCTTCTTCCGCCGTATCGGCGTCGACATCGCCGCCTCCGCGACGCATCTCGGCGACAAGCCGCAGGTGGCGGCCTTGATCGGCGCGATCAAGGTGATGCTCGACGAGTTTCGCGACGGCAAGATCGACCAGCTGCTGCTGATCCACAATGAATTCGTCAATACGATGAGCCAGAAGGCCGCAGTCGCGCAGTTGCTGCCCGTCGTGGTCGAGTCCGACGCCAACGACGGGCTGCAGGCGCGCTGGGACTACATCTATGAGCCGAGCGCCGCCGAGATCCTCGACGGGATTTTGACGCGTTACGTCGAGTCGCAGGTCTATCGGGGTGCCGTCGAGAACGTCGCCTGCGAGATGGCGGCACGCATGGTCGCGATGAAGAGCGCCAGCGACAACGCCGGCAAATTCATCAGCGAGCTCCAGCTCATTTACAACAAAGCCCGCCAGGCAGCGATCACGACCGAGTTGTCGGAAATCGTCGGCGGAGCTGCCGCAGTTTAGTTCAGAGGGCCCAAGACAATGTCCAGCGGAAAAATCGTCCAAATCATCGGCGCGGTCGTCGACGTGGAGTTTCCCCACGATCAGATCCCCAAGATTTACAGCGCCCTCAAGCTCGATAGCGTCGAGCTCACGCTGGAAGTGCAGCAACAGCTCGGCGACGGCATCGTGCGCACGATCGCGATGGGTCCGTCCGAGGGCCTGAGCCGCGGCCTGACGGTCCGCGATACCGGCAAACCGATCTCCGTGCCGGTCGGCACCGGCGTGCTGGGCCGCATCATGGACGTGCTTGGGCTCCCTCAGGACGAGGCCGGTCCGGTCCAGGCGACGGAATATTGGCCGATCCACCGTCCCGCGCCGGCCTACGACGAACAGACCGGCGGCCAGGAACTCCTGGTGACCGGCATCAAGGTCATCGATCTGCTGATCCCGTTCGCCAAAGGCGGCAAGGTCGGCCTGTTCGGCGGTGCCGGTGTCGGCAAGACCGTCAACATGCTCGAACTCATCAACAACATCGCCAAGCAGCACGCCGGTCTTTCCGTGTTCGCGGGCGTCGGCGAGCGCACGCGCGAGGGCAACGACTTCTATCACGAGATGAAGGATTCGGGCGTGCTCGACAAGGTGGCGATGGTCTACGGGCAGATGAACGAGCCGCCCGGCAACCGTCTGCGCGTCGCCTTGACGGGCCTGACCATGGCGGAATATTTCCGCGATGAGAAACAGCCCAACGGCAAGGGCCGCGACGTGCTGATGTTCATCGACAACATCTACCGCTATACGCTCGCCGGCACGGAGGTCTCCGCACTGCTCGGTCGCATGCCCTCGGCGGTCGGCTACCAGCCGACGCTCGCCGAAGAAATGGGTGTGCTGCAGGAGCGAATTACGTCGACGAAGACGGGTTCGATCACGTCGGTGCAGGCGGTCTACGTGCCCGCCGACGACTTGACCGATCCGTCCCCCGCGACGACCTTCGCGCACTTGGATGCGACCGTCGTGTTGTCACGCCAGATCGCCGCTCTCGGCATTTATCCAGCCGTCGATCCCCTCGACTCGACGAGCCGGCAACTCGATCCCCTGGTCGTCGGCGACGAGCACTACAACACGGCGCGCGGCGTGCAGGCGATCCTGCAGCGTTACAAGGAGCTGCAGGACATCATCGCGATTCTCGGCATGGACGAGCTGTCCGAAGAGGACAAACTCTCGGTCTATCGCGCCCGCAAGATCCAGCGATTTTTGTCGCAGCCGTTCAACGTCGCCAAGGTGTTCACGGGCCAGGACGGCAAGATCGTCCCGCTCAAGGATACGATCCGCGGCTTCAAGGGGATCATTGCCGGGGAATACGATCATCTGCCGGAGCAGGCGTTCTACATGGTCGGCGGCATCGAAGAGGCCGTCGAGAAAGCCAAAACGCTGCAATAGCCCACTGACCAGGCACCCAAGACATTCATGGCCAACACCATCCATCTAGATATCGTCAGCGCGGAAGGCCAGCTGTTCGCGGGCGACGCGCACATGGTCTTCGTGCCGGCGTCCGAGGGTGAAATCGGCATCGCACCCCGCCATGCGGCGCTGCTGACCACGCTCAAGGCCGGCGAAGTGCGCGTGCAGATCGAGGGCCAGCCGGAGCAATCGTTTTTCGTCGGGGGCGGCGCCCTGGAAATCCAGCCGAACAACGTCACGGTGCTCGCCGACACCGCGGTTCGCTCGGCGGATCTCGACGAAGCCGCCGCGCAGCAGGCCAAGGCGCATGCCGAGGCGACCGTACGCGACCGGCCGACCGATGATCGCGAGCGCGCCGAGGCCCTGGCCGAACTCGCGCGTGCCGTGGCGCAACTGCGTATGATCGAGCGACTGCGCAAGTTATCTCGCTGAGGGGCTCATGCCGCCTCCAAGGGGTGCCGTCATGCAGCTTTCGGTGGTGATCCTCGCGGCGGGCAAGGGCAAACGGATGAATTCCGATCTGCCCAAGGTTCTCCAGCCGCTTGCCGGGCGTCCTATGCTCGAGCATGTCGTCGCAACGGCGCTTAGTCTCGAGCCGGCCGCCATTCATGTCGTTTACGGCCACGGCGGCGACCAGGTCCAAGCCGCCCTCGCCGGCCATGCACTCGATTGGGTGGCGCAGACCGAACAGCTCGGTACGGGCCATGCCCTGCTCCAGGCGATGCCGCGCATCCCCGATGAGCATCGCGTCCTCGTCCTCTACGGCGACGTCCCGCTCGTCAGGCCCGATAGCCTGCGCGCCCTGCTCGCTGCCGCGGACGGCGACGGCGTCGCGGTCCTCACCACGCACGCGGCGAATCCGCAGGGACTGGGCCGCATCCTGCGCGATGCTGCAGGCGGTGTCGCGCAGATCGTCGAACAGGCCGATGCGACGACCGAACAGTGCCGCATTCGTGAGGTCAACACCGGCATCATGAGTCTGCCGGCGCGGGCCGCGAGGCAGTGGCTAGGCCAGCTCGGCAACGCCAATGCGCAGCGCGAGTACTACCTCACCGACGTAGTTGCCGCTGCCGTGCGCACGGGGGTCCCGGTCCACGGCGTAAGCTGCGACGATGAAACCGAGACGCTCGGCGTCAACGACAAGATCCAGCTCGCGCGTGTCGAAGCGGTGCTGCGCGCCCGACGCGCGCACGAACTCATGCTGGCCGGCGCGACCCTGCTCGATCCCAGTCGCATCGACATACGCGGCAGCCTCACCGTGGGCCGCGACGTCAGCATCGACATCAATGCGGTGTTCATAGGCCGGGTGACGCTCGGTGCGCGCGTGAAGATCGGACCGAACTGCGTGATCCGCGATGCCAGCATCGGCGCGGATACGCAGATCCACGCCAATTCCCTGATCGACCATGCGCAGGTCGGCGAGCGCTGCATCGTCGGGCCGTTCGCCCGTATCCGACCGGACAGCGTGCTTGCCGATGCGGTCCACATCGGCAATTTCGTCGAGCTCAAGAATTCATCGCTGGGCAAGGGCAGCAAGGCGAACCATCTGAGCTATTTGGGCGATACGCAGATCGGTTCGGGCGTCAACGTCGGCGCCGGCAGCATCACCTGCAACTACGACGGCGAAAACAAGTGGCCGACCGTGATCGAGGACGGTGCATTCATCGGTTCCGGCAGCATGCTCGTGGCGCCCGTGCGCATCGGCGCCGGAGCCACGATCGGCGCCGGCTCGACGATCACGGCGAATGCGCCGCACGACAAGCTGAGCCTCGCGCGGGCCAGACAAACGACCGTCGATACCTGGCGGCGTCCCGCGAAGTTGTCACCGGCCGACAAGGCCGCGGCCGTCGAACGCGCGCTGCAGCCGCCGGCATCACCGAAGCGTGGCCGCTGAGGCCCGGGGTCGAATCGCGGCGCCCTATCGGTTAGGCTGCATCTCGGGAAGTCATCGGTAAGGGAGCAGCATCCGTGAGTATCGCGAGCGAGTTCAAAGAATTTGCCATGAAGGGCAACGTCGTCGATTTGGCGATCGCTGTCGTCGTCGGCGCGGGGTTCGGCAAGATCGTCACGTCTTTGGTGGCGGATATCATCATGCCGCCGATCGGCTTGCTGATCGGCGGCATCAATTTCAGCGAATTCGCGGTGAAGCTCGGCACCGATCCGAAGGGAGCTCCCGTATTGCTGAAGTACGGCGAATTCCTGCAAACCGTGTTCGATTTCCTGATCATTGCGTTCGTGATCTTCATCGCGGTCAAGGGGATCAACAAGCTGAAGAAGCCGGCACCGCCCGCCGCCGATGCGCCGCCTCCGCCGCCGACGCGCGAGGAAGTGCTGCTCACCGAAATTCGCGATGCACTCGTGAAGAAATAAACCGCAGCGAACCGCGAGACCCACCCCGATGCGCAAGGTCGACCAATGGCTGCTCGCCTATGGGGAGAGTCATCAGAGCAACACCAACAAGCGCCTGCACTGGATCTGCGTTCCGGTGATCGTCTGGTGCGTGATCGCGTTGTTGTGGTGTGTCCCCACGAGCGAGGCATGGCCCGGCATCTGCAACTGGGCGACCCTCGCGACCCTGGCGGCGCTGATCTACTACGCGGCCTTGTCGCCCCGCCTCGCCACCGGCGCCGTCTTCCTGCTCGGCGCGATGATCGCCTCGATCGCGGCGCTCTCGCGCCTGGGAACCAGCAACCCATGGCGAATTGCGGTGGCCCTGTTCGTTCTCGCCTGGGTCGGGCAGTTCATCGGTCACCGGATCGAGGGCAAGCGGCCCTCTTTCTTCCAAGATCTGCAATTCCTGCTGATCGGACCCTTGTGGCTGCTGGCCGACCTGTATCGGCGCCTGGGCATCCGCTACTAGCGCGTCAGGCTGGCGTACCAGCGCGGCTAGCGTTTGACGACGATGCCCACGGTTTCCAAATTCGGATCGAAGACGATCTCTGCCCTGCCCCGTCGCAGTTGCTCGATCACGTCGGCGACCTTGTCCTCGAGGCTGACCTCGCTGAGCCCGTAGTCGGTGCCCTCGCGCAGCACGAACGCTTCGACGACGCTGCGCAGCAGCTCGGGCGAGAGTTCGCCGTAGGGCACGACGACCGGGGTCAGCTCATTCAGGCGAGTGGCTCGAATAGATGCCCGAGCTCGTGCTGCTTGGTGCGGATGTAATCGCTGTTGTCGGCGGTCGACAAGGTGACCAAAGGTACGCGTTCGGCAACCACGAGACCGCCCTGCTCGACCGCGCGGACCTTCTCCGGGTTGTTGGTCATGAGGCGCAGTTGGGCGATGCCGAGATCGCGCAGGATGGCGATCGCGGCGGAATACTCGCGCGCATCGACGGGCAGTCCGAGATCGAGATTGGCTGCGACGGTATTGGCCCCCTGGTCCTGCAGCGCGTAGGCGCGCAGCTTGTTGATGAGGCCGATGCCGCGCCCCTCGTGGCCGCGCATGTAGACGACGACACCCGACCCGTTGGCAACGATGGTCTCGAGACCGAGTTCGAGCTGTGCCTGGCAATCACAGCGCAGCGAACCGAACACTTCGCCCGTCAGGCACTCGGAGTGAATGCGCACGAGCGTGGGCGAGGGCAGCGGCAGTTGACCGAAGACCAGGGCGACCTGGTCCATGGCCTTGGACTCCACCGCGCCGGGCCGCGTCTGATAGCCATAGATATCGAAAAGGCCATAGCGGGTCGGCAGCCGACTCACCACGACCCGCTTGATTTCGTTGTTTTCTGTCACGCGCCGTTCACGAATTTTGTGCCCCGCGGGGGGAGTGCCACCCAGCGAAGCCGGATTTTGGAACGCGATTGTATCCATGATCGTCACGCGCTGCTCCGCTGTCGGTCCGTCTGGCGACTTGCTAGGCAAACAATTTATTCGCGGTTGCTGCGATCAACTGGCCCTGGTGCCGGGCGCCGTCCAGCTCGATCTGGCTGGGCTGGCGTTCACCCTTGCCCCCGGCAATCGTGGTCGCGCCATACGGGCTGCCGCCGACGATTTCTTCCAAGCTCAATTGCCCCGCAAAGCTGTATGGCAAACCCACGATCGTCATGCCGAAATGCAACAAATTGGTGATCACGGAAAACAAGGTCGTTTCCTGGCCGCCGTGCTGGGACGCGGTGCTCGTAAACGCGCCGCCGACTTTGCCGTTGAGCGCTCCGCGCATCCACAGGCCACCGGCTTGATCGAGAAAGCTGGCCATCTGCGAGGAGATACGCCCGAAGCGGGTCGGAGTCCCCACGATGATGGCGTCGTAGTCCGCCAGGTCCTCGATTTTCGCGATCGGTGCGTCTTGGTCGAGCTTGAAGTGCATCGCCTTGGCGATCTCGAGCGGTGCGGTCTCGGGCACGCGTTTGATGTCGACGCTGGCGCCCGCTGAGCGAGCACCCTCGGCGACCGCACGCGCGAGCGCTTCCAGGTGTCCGTAAGACGAATAGTAGAGCACGAGCACCTTCGACATGGGTTTCTCCTTCTATAAATGGGATTTGACTTCAGGAAGCCTAAATCGTTGCGAAGCAATGATAAAGACTATATGTTCAGATACTTATCATCTATAAATCAGATACATGCTCGAGAATCTCAGCCTCGATCAGCTCCGGACCTTCATCGCTGCCGCGGACTGCGGCAGCTTTTCCGCTGCCGGCCGCAGCCTGCACCGGGCCCAGTCCGTGGTCAGCCAGACGCTCGCCAAGCTCGAAGCCCAATTGCAGGTCAGCCTGTTCGACCGGAGTCGGCGCTATCCGGTGCTGACCGACCAGGGCCGGACGCTGCTGGCACGAGCACGCCTGATCTCGCAGCAGGTCGAGGAATTCAAGGGGCAGGCGAGAGCGCTTGCCGGGGGTCTCGAACCGGAACTCGCGCTGGTCACCGACGTATTGTTTCCCATGGAGTTGTTCACGGCCGCGATCACCCTGTTCCGGTCGGAGTTTCCGTCGACTCCGCTGCGCATGTTCGTTGAAACCCTGGGCGCGGTTCTGCCACCCGTGCTGATGGGCCGCTGTCAATTCGGCATCATGGCGCAAGCCCTGGTGCCGGGCGATTTGGCGAGCGAGGCCCTGCCACCGGTTGCGCTCACGCACGTCGTCGCTGCGGCTCACCCGCTGGCTTCTTACCCCGGTCCCGTGCCGCGCCGCGTGCTCTGTGAGCACGTGCAGCTCGTGCTCACGGACCGCTCGCAGTTCTCCGCGGGGCAAGAATTCGGCGTCTTCTCGGACAAGACCTGGCGGCTGTCCGATCTCAGTGCAAAACACGAATTCTTGCGTGCCGGTCTCGGCTGGGGCGGTATGCCGAGGGGCTCGGTGGCCGCGGATCTCGCGCGCGGCACGCTCGTGCCCGTCCTCATCGAAGACGCCCCGCAGCCGGTCGAAATCCCGATGGCCGCGGTCTACCGTCGCGATTGGCCTCCGGGACCCGCCGGCCGATGGCTGATCGAACGCCTGCGCACGCTCGCGACGCAGGCCGACCGGCCGCGGCCGCGTTGACAAGAATTTTAGGTTGGCGGCCCATACCCACCCGGAATTTTAACAAGTGCTTCACTAAGCTCTGTTGCCCGTCCCGGGGTTCACGCCCCGGCGTCGATTCATCATGCGAGGGAGAAGCATCCGTGAGAACGAAGCAGCTTGTCGGGGTTCGGTTGTCTGCGGTGCTCTGCTGTTCTTTGGTCGGCTCCTGGGCCGCCGCCGATCCGAGCAGCAGCGGATCGGATGCTGCAACAGCACAGGTCAATCCCGACGGTCCGATTGCGGGCTGCGCCCAGGGATCGGAGAACGAGGGTTTCTTCCAGCGCTTGGAGCAGAGCTATAAGAGTCACTTCGCCTGGGATGGCGGTGACCCGAGCGCCGCCCCGACCATCGTGGTCGGCGGCGCCGAAGTGCCCGAATCCAATCCGCCATTTCCTTACTCGACCTGGAACGTCGGCGGCTCGACCGCGATCGGTGTCGAGAACATGTATTACAACGCCTTGATGGATGCGCTCTACTGCGGCGCGGGCGGCCAAAAGCTCAAAGACAGCCGCTTCACCGTCTACGGCTGGATCGAGCCGGGCGGCAACGTCAGCACCTCGCATACCCGCTTCAATTACACGAACGGCACCGGCGGCAACTACCCAGCCGCCTATTCGTATGAGCCCAACACCGTGCAGCTCGATCAAGCTGCCATCTATTTCGAACGCACTCCCGACGAGATTCAGCGCGAGCATTACGACTGGGGATTTCGCTTCGCTTCGATCTACGGCACCGACTACAAGTACACGTTCGCCGACGGCATCTTGAGCAACCAATATCTCGATAACGCCAGGCAAAACGGCTTCGACCCGGTCATGTATTACCTGGACTTCTGGTTACCGCACATCGCCGAAGGCATGAACGTGCGCGTCGGCCGTTACATCTCGATTCCCGACATCGAGGCCCAGCTCGCGCCCAATAATCTGACTTACAGCCACTCGTTGCTGTACACCGTCGATCCGTATACGCAGCACGGCATCGTCAGCACGACGCGCTTATCCAAGAACTGGACGATCCAGGCTGAAGTTTCAGCCGGCAACGACGTCGGTCCCTGGGTCAAGGGCCAGCGTCAGTTGACTCCCGCGGCCTGCGTCATTTGGACCAGCGACTCGGGCAAGGACAATATTTATCCGTGCATGAACGGCCTCAACAATAGTAAATTTGGCTACAACAACCTGCAGCATGCGGTCGCGACCTGGTACCACAAGTTCAATTCCCGCTGGCACATGGATACCGAGTTCTGGTACATGTGGGAATCGCATACGCCGAACATCAACAACGACACCGGACCGAACGGCGCGGACCAGGGTCCAGGAATCATCGCCGCGATGTTTCCGTACATCACCTATGGCGCGCCCAGCGGCGCGGCCTGCAAGCCGAATCTCGTCTACTGCTATTCCTATGAATGGGCCGCGGTCAACTACGTCAATTATCAATTCGGGCCGCGTGACATCGCGACGTTCCGTACCGACTATATGAACGACGCGCGCGGCCAGCGCACCGGCTTCAAGACGCGCTACTACGAATGGGATCTTGGCTACACGCACTGGGTCGGCGATGCGCTCGAGCTGCGTCCCGAGATCCGTTACGAGCATGCACGCGATGCGGAAGCCTACGACAATCCGTCGGGAACGCCCTATGGAGGCCGGCACTCGCAGGCGATGATCGCGGCCGACGCGATCCTGCACTTTTAGGCGCCCGTCGGACGGGCTCCTCTATGCGGCCGCGATCCCCGGACGCGAGACCAGGAAGGACTTCGCGAATAGGGCATGCAGATGGCCGATGCCACGGGCGAGGTGCATGAGCAGCGTCAGAAGGACGACGCCGAGTGCGACCAAGATCGGCAGCGCCCAGATCGAACCCATCCACGACGGCTGGAAGTTCAGCGCATCCCCGCCGACCCAGCTGAAGCGGTCCGCCGCGGCGAACAGCGGCGCGAAGATCAGCGACAGACTCAACGCGAGTCCGATGCTCGCGATGGCGAAGTACACGATACCGAGCGGCAGCATCAACAGCAGATAGGCGAGCGTCGACCAGGTCCGCGGATCCTTGAGCATCAGGCCGATGCGCATCCAGAATCCGTGTCCGGAGCCCGGATGGGCGGGGCGGCGCGGCATGCGCTCGCCGGTCATGGCCTCGATCAGGCGTCCCTCCGCGAGCGACAGCACGCGCGTCAATCCCATGAACATCAAGAAGAACGGCACGCCGATCACCAGCACGGCGCAGCCGAAGGAGATGGACAAACCGGCAACCGCAAACGTGAAATAGAGAACGCCGGTCGCCAGCGACAACAGCATGAAGAACAGCGACGTGTAGGCCCGCACGTCGAGAAACACGCCGAAGAAGCCGTTGCCGACGCTGACGGCGCCGCCCCCGGGGCGTGGCGTGCGCAGTGCGGCCTTGACGCGCGATTCGGTCTCCCGATAGGCATTCGCAACCTCATCCGGAGCCCCATAGGTGCTGGCGATGATCTCGAGCACGTCCGCTTCGCTCTTGTCCGGATGGGCGGCAATCTCCGCGCGCAGATACTCCTCCGCATCGTAGAGCGCATCCTGGATCAAAGCCGGGTCCTCGCCGGCGAGTTCGGCGCGTAGCTGACGCAGGTACTCGGCGATCGAGCGGGGCGCGCTGGCGGTCATGGCTGGGGTTCCTCGAGAGGGGTGAAACGATCGACAAAATTCCGGGTCTCGCGCCAGATGCTGCGCCATTGCGCGAGCACGAGCCGACCTTGGTCTGTGATCCGGTAGTAGCGGCGCGGCGGCCCGGAGTAGGAGGGCACGATGCGGCTCGTCAAGAGTTCCCCGGCGGACAAGGCGCGCAGCACGGGATAGATCGTACCCTCCTTGAAGATGGAGGTGCCATCATTGGCTGAGGCCAAGCGCTTTGCGATCTCATAGCCGTATAGATCCACGGCCGACGCGTCCAGCACCGAGAGCAGCACCAGGGCGACGAGACCTCCGTTGAGATCCTTGCGGAACTTTTGCGCGCTGCTATCATCCATTAACCAGTACTGTATAATTACTAATACTAGTAAGCAAGCGATATTGGTGAGCTACTCACACGTCCCGGCGACGGACTATGGCTAGTCCCTGCGCTCGGGCAAACTAGGCGCCCCTTTTTCGTTGCGGCAGGCTGGAGAGCATCCCATGTGTGGCATCGTCGGAGTCGTCGCAGAACGCAACGTGGTCCCCATCCTGCTGGAAGGTCTGCGCCGGCTCGAATACCGCGGTTATGATTCCGCTGGTCTCGCGGTTTTGAATGCGCAAGGCGAGGTCAATCGCCTGCGCACCGTGGGCAAGGTCAAGATCCTCCAAGACGCCGTCCACGCCGCGCCGATCGCGGGTCAAGTCGGTATCGCACACACGCGCTGGGCGACCCACGGGATCCCCTCGACGCGCAACGCACACCCGCATTTGTCCCGCGACGGCGTCGCGGTCGTACACAACGGCATCATCGAGAATCACGAGCAGCTGCGCGCGGAACTCAAGGACCTCGGCTACAGCTTCAGCTCGGAGACCGACACCGAGGGCGTCGCCCACCGGATCCATCATCATCTGGCCACTTCACGCGACTTGTTTGGGGCAGTACGCAAGACCGTCCAAGAATTGCGCGGCGCCTATGCGCTGGCCGTGATTTGCGAGCGGGATCCCGATGCGATCGTGCTGGCACGCGTCGGCTGTCCCGTCGTGATCGGACTCGGGATCGGGGAGAACTTCGTCGCCTCGGACGTCGCCGCGCTGCTGCCGGTCACGCGCCGGTTCATGTTCCTGGAGGAGGGCGATGTCGCAGAGATTCGTCGCGACTCGATCCGCATCGTCGCCGCGTCGGGTCAGGAAGCGACGCGAGCCGTGCGCGAAAGCGAGCTGCCGGCCGATGCCGTGGAGCGCGGTCAGTACCGGCACTTCATGCTCAAAGAGATCCATGAACAGCCGCGTGCGATCGCGCAAACGCTCGAAGAGCGTATTGCGGGCGGACGGCTGCTCGATGCCGCGTTCGGTCCCGACGCGCGGGCGGTTTTCGCCGAGGTCAAGGCCGTGCACATCGCCGCCTGTGGTACGAGTTACCACGCCGGCCTCGCCGCCTGTTACTTTCTCGAGCAGATCTGCCGCATTCCCGCGCGCGTCGAATTCGCGAGCGAGTACCGCTACCGCCAGGCAGTGGTGACGCCGGGCACGCTGTTCGTGACGATTTCGCAGTCGGGCGAGACCGCCGATACGCTGGCGGCACTGCGCAGTGCCAGGGAGGCCGGCTACCTGTCCACGTTGACGATCTGCAACGTGGCGGAGAGTTCCATGGTCCGCGATTCGCAACTCGTGCTCTTGACGCGCGCGGGCCCCGAGATCGGCGTCGCCTCGACCAAGGCATTCACGACGCAATTGACGGCGCTCGGCATGTTGATCATCGCGCTCGCCAAGAACCGGCCCGAGGGCGCGAGCCAAGAACGGAGCCTCGTGGCACAGCTGCTGCAACTGCCGGGCCTCGTCGAGAAGACCTTGAAGCTGGATACGCAGATTCGTCACCTCGCCGAAACCTTCGCCGACAAGCACCACGCGTTGTTCCTCGGCAGGGGTCCGTTGCACGCGATCGCGATGGAAGGTGCCTTGAAACTCAAGGAAATCTCCTACATCCATGCGGAGGCCTATGCCGCCGCCGAACTCAAGCACGGGCCGCTCGCCCTCGTCGACGAGGACATGCCGGTCGTCGCCGTCGCGCCGAACAACGAACTGCTGGAAAAGCTGAAGTCGAACCTGCAGGAAGTGCGTGCGCGCGGCGGCCAGCTGTTCGTGTTCGCCGATCCGGAAGCCGGCATGGAAAGCGCCGACGGCGTGACGGTGATTCAGATGCCGGTCGTATCGAGCGCCCTGCAGGCGCCGCTGCTCTATGCGATTCCGTTGCAGCTGCTCGCCTATCACGTCGCGGTTCTCAAGGGCACGGACGTCGATCAACCGCGCAATCTCGCCAAGAGCCTCACGGTCGAATGAGGCAGCGGAAAATCGCGTTCAAAATTTAAAGACCGTGCCAACATCGTTCGTGCCACCGACGAACGTCGTTCCGTACCAATTCCCGTCGCTACCCTGAATCAATCCCGCGGTGGGATCTTTACCGTCGCCCACGCCGCCGAACGACCAGAGCACCGCCTCGACCCCGGCAAGCGTAATCTGAAATATCGTGCCGTCGGTATAGGCGCCCCCGGCGAACGTCGTTCCGTACAAATTACCGTCGGCTCCCTGCAGCAAAACCGCATATGGGTTCTGCCCGTCGCTGCCGCCGCCGAACGACCAGAGCGTCGTCTCGACCCCGGACGGCGTGACCCGGAAGACTGTCCCAGCGCCGTTCGCACCGCCCGCGTACGCTGTCCCGTATAAATTCGCGTCGGTGGCCTGCATCAAGCCCGCGTACGGATTCAAGCCGTCGCCGCCGCCGCCAAACGACCACAAGACCGTCTCGACCCCGGGCGCCGTCATCTTGAAGACCGTGCCACCGTTGTTCGCACCGCCAATCGCCGTTGTGCCGTAGAAGTTCCCGTCCGTGCCTTGGATCAATACTGCCAAAGGACTCACGCCATCGCTACCGCTGCCGAACGACCAGCACACCGTCTCCACTCCAGCCGCCGTAATTTCAAAGACAGTCCCGCCGTTGTTCGCACCACCGGCGACGGTCGTGCCGTAGAAATTTCCATCGGTGCCCAGGAGCAATCCCGCCAACGGCTGTTGGCCGTCGCCGATGCCGCCGAACGACCAGAGCACGGTCTCGACTCCGGCCGGAGTGATTTTGAACACCGTGCCTTGGCCGTTCGTACCGCCCTGAAACGTCGTTCCGTAGAAATTCCCATCCGTACCCTGGACCAACCGCGCCACGGGGTTCGCGCCATCGCTGCCGGCGCCGAACGACCAGAGCACGGTCTCGAATCCCGTCGCCGTGATCGAGAAGACGGTGCCGTCACCATTGGCGCCACCGTACTCCGTCGTGCCATAGAAACTCCCGTCGGTGCCTTGAATCAATCTCGCGGCGGCGCCCGCGCCGTCGCTGCCATTGGCGAAAGAATGCAGCACCGACTCGATGCGCGCCGTGACGGTCAAGGTGACGGCCGATGAGGTGATCGCGCCGAGACTCGCGCCGATCGAGCTCGTACCCACGTGCAGACCGGTGACGGCTCCCTGCGAACCGTGCGCATTGCTGATCAACGCGACGCTCGTATCCGACGACGCCCAGGTCACCGTCGTGGTCAAGATCTGCGTGGAGTTGTCCGAATAAGTACCCACGGCGGTCAAGGTTTCGGTACCGGCGAACGGGATGCTCGCGGCGGCGGGCGTGATCGTGATCGAAACCAAAGTTGCCGGCG
>Ga0209208_10001163_pt1 | contig 36691 bp, 25 predicted proteins | sample S1TSphfallax_3_FD_187694 | JGI IMG/M metagenome (GOLD analysis project Ga0209208, IMG submission 187694) | Host-associated microbial communities from peat moss isolated from Minnesota, USA - S1T2_Fd - Sphagnum fallax MG (SPAdes) (version 2) | ecosystem: Host-associated > Plants > Peat moss >...
GGGGGGGGGGGGGGGTGTTAATAATGTGGATTATTTTAATTTGTTGTTGCAAGATTTGTGAATTTGTGAAATCCACGGTCACCACATGGTCAACACAATCCCAAGTTATAATCCTCTTAAGCTCATTCCATTCCAACCAAAACTTGAAGCATAATTTGTTTAAAACCTTAACCTTACTTTTCAACCCAATATCAACTTAATATTACATGGTTTCTTGGCTACCCCTATAATAGATCACATTTTGCCACACCTTCCCATAAGCTCGAGATGGTTTAAAGTAATAGGTGAAATGATGGAATGGAATGTCTTAAATATTGTGTAAATTGGTCATGTATATCATATTTTCATAATATTTCAATCCATTACATTGCAAGGCACTTTTTATAAAAACACTTAGACTTTGAATTTGAATCCTTGAATGTTTGTTTACACACAAATGACATCTTCCTTGAATAAGATTTGGATACCAAATCATATGAGGACCTTACCTTGGCATTAAAAACCCCTAGATAGTTTTACATTTGGTTCCCCTTTTTTTACTCAATTCCCTTGTAAATACAATGAAAAATCAATGCATACTTTGATTATAGCGATATGTTATCTATTTCTTTTGTATGTTAAAATCAAGCATATGAACAAGTTTTGGGCTTTTCCACCAATCTATAATTATTTGTTTTTGACACCCCCCATCCCCTTTGATGATGTAAAGGTCTAGTGGCATTTAGAAAGGTTTAATGGCACTTGTAAGGGTCTATAATGATTATGATTATGTAGGGTTTGATGCTACTTGTGAAAATATGATGGCATTTTAAGGGTTTGTAATGATGGTGTATAGGTTTGATTGTGTTTGTAGGGGTTTGATGGCACTTTACAACTCCATTAACATTTGTAAAGTTCTGATGGCAATTTGAAAGATTTGATAGAACTTGCACAAGTTTGGTGGCACTTGTATACTTTTGAAAACAATATGAATACCTAAATAATTGACCATATGAACAAATTGTGGGTAGTTCCATTAATCTATAGACCTTTTGCAAGTTCTTCTCTCCTCCCCTCCCTTTAATGATGTAAGGGTACAATGTTGTTTTTGAAGGTCCAATCACATTTTGAGGGTCTATAATGATAATGCACAAGTTTGGTGGCACTTGTACAATTCTGAAAATAATTTAAAACCTTAAATAATTGATCATATGAACAAATTATTTTGTGAATTTACATTAATCTACATAACTTTTATGGACTCCTCTCCCCCCGCTTTGATGGTGTAAGGATTTGATAACATTCTAAAGGTTTAATGGCATTGTAGGGATTTGTAATGGTTATGTAGGGTTTAATAGTTTTAAAGGTTTGATGGCACTTATAAATGTGTGATGACAGTTACTTGTAAAGGTTTGACCCTCTAGTGATTTTGCAAACTTGATAGAAGAGTTTGATAAACTTGTAGGGGTTTAATAACAACTTATTACTATGGTTTGACCTTTTTTCACCTTTATAAGCTTAATAAAAGCTATTAATTGCACTTGTAAGGGTCTAATCGCAAATTGTGATTATGGTTGACCCTTTGCACCATTGCAAACCTAATAGAAGCTATTGATTGCACTTACAAGGGTCCAATGGCAACTTGTGATTATGGTTTGACCTTTTCCACCTTTGTAGACTTGATAGAAATGTTTGATTGCATTTGTAAAGGTTTAATAACATTTTTAGAATTCTATTAACACTTATAAAATTTTGTAATGCATATGTAAGGGTTTGAAAGTAGTTCTTAAAATTTGATGGCATTTGTATAAGTCTGATGATATTTGTACAAGTTTAATGGCACTTGTAAATGTTTGATCACACTAATGTTTGACTTTCATCCATGTGGTTACAAACTTGATAAAAGGTCTAATGGCATTAATAAGGGTTTAATATTCACTTGTGACTTTGTTTCAACCTTTATGTACTTTAATAGGGCTTTAATGGTATTTGTAGGTATGTGTTATCAATGTTTAAAACTAGTTGGTTTTGCAAACAATGTGATTATGACCATCTATGGTCTACAACAAATTGGGTATGTTTGACAACATCTCTATGGTAGGGTGTGTGTTCAATTCATGTATTTTTAGCCTTTAAAAGATTGTAACTATTAATAAGGTGTTGGGTAATGGCATTGTGGTTAATGGTTAATTAATGTTTAACTTTTTAATATAGAAATGGAAGAATCTTTGGATGGGGCTACAACACACTTGTAAATTGAAGATGAATCCATGATCTTACATAGAAGTTGTTATTCAAGAGAAAAATTAGGGCAATAGTTAAGTAGAAAGTTCAACAATAAATGGTATAGTTGGTGCATTTGATCACCATGACAATAACACATAACCATTGTTTTTCTATTTGTAGGCATAACAAAAAAAAAACCAATTCATTTTAAACTTAATGTGGAAGGCAATTCATAACTCCTTCTAAAAAACATATGTAAATTCACAACTTGTTGAGGACACATTTAAAGACCGATTGCAAAACACTTTCAAAGATTTTGCATAATAATACATCAAATGAAGATAAAAGTTATAAAATAACATTACAAAACAAAGAGGTTTTTGCTTGTTTGGAAACCACAAATGCCATGCTTCACAAAACGTGATGAAAATGCAAAAAATATGTTTGATGGTTACACCCCACCCATCTCATTTCATAGTTCATATTTTATTGACTTATATGCATGTGATGCATCTCTTATTTATTCTACAAGACCTAGTTTAGCCTTTACCCCATTAAAGAAACCTATGTTAAAATTTGAGATTTTGCAACAATAGTCCAAGAGCATTGTCTTCATGGTAGGGCATATGAAGGTTCATGCTAAACAACAAGAATAATTTTTAATTACATGGTAGTCCACCTACATTGAAATGAAAAGTATGTTAGTCATGAAACATGATTTGAATTTGGCGAAAATGAACAAAACAAAAATTAATAACTTAAAAGAGGCTAAGGATCTAGGTGTACTAACATATGTAAAGTTTAAGGAAAGGGTGAAAACAATTTTAAACTTATAGTGAAATCTCCATCCCATCCATCATTAGTTATTTCACATCTATTCTTTAATGATTTTATGTGTGAAGTCCATGTATCTCTTGTGTAAGAAGTTAATTAGGATAATTGTCGTTTAAAAAATAAATGTATTTTGATTTTGTTGCATCAAATCTTTTCATTTGACACTTCCATTTGCACTTGAGCCCCTTTATTCCCCATTCAAATTGGATTATATAATCAACATGCATTTTGTTATATGCATTCATTGTAGGCATGTTTGCATTAAGAGCTATTTCAAACCTCTCAATCTTGGGCATTTTGAACATGTCCTCCCCAAATAACTTGGGTCACTAAGTAGGTATTCATAGTAATCATTAATATGAACAAAAAATTGGTGTCAAGTCCTATATGGCTATGATTATTGCAATATGGACACATCATTAAAGTTGTTAAGATACCCAAGATCCAAATATATGAATAGCTCGTGGTGGTTGAGAATCACAATATTGTTCGTGGCATAAATCTTCTTCTTCACATTGAACTAAGTTTTATGTGCATAGGTGTTATAGGGTTTTCGAATTTTGACCAAGGTGTCATTAATAAATTCAATGCATCTTAAGAACTTTGGAATCTATTTAACTAAAGTTGTCCTTTCCTAAACTATGGGTTAGTGGATTTCATTGGCTAGTGTAACATTGATGCACGATGCAAAGAAAATTACAATTTGACAATTTGCAAGATTACAAACTTTCATTAATATTTTTAATAGAATTAAAATTTTCTTTCTTGTTCCTTTTGAAGGCTATCCAATTTTTTTGTTTAGTCATAATGGCTTTATTGACAACATTGTTAAACACATCATGGGAATGAAACAACATTAAAAAAACTATATTTTTTTTATCACATAATGCAATTTGAAATTCAATTGTAACACCACACCTACAATCACAAAGCCTTTCAATTTTTATAATTCGTGAAAAAAAAATTATAACCAATTAATCTAATAGAAACCTCTTAAACATAATTTCTAAGTAATGTTTCATTATTGTTTTCTCGAGTTTTTTTACTCAATCTACAAAAAAGAAAAGGATGTTGATTTTTTCCAACTTAGACATTTTGTGCCTCACCTTTCTTCACGTTATAAATGGGGAGGGAACCCTTTTCATTTACCTTGGAATCGTTTTCCTCCACTTAGATAGTTTCATACAAATCATAATTAATAGCCAAGACTTTCAAGGCAAATCAATTAGAGAGTAAAATTTCTCATTTGTACATCTTTTACATAAGACACCTTGATCGGCTCCAATATGTGTATCACACCAACAACCTTTAGACAAAAAAATGTCAAAACTAAGAAAAAGCGAAAAAAAAATTACATTCATTGTTTAGTAATTGTTTTTCAAGGTTGAACTTGCCCATGAAGGTTTTCAAAAAAAATCTATGTGACATATCTTTGACTTCTTATGTTTGTGAAAAACATGAAAGGATAACATTTGTAACCATTAATTGAAGATTACAATCTTTTATGAACAATCAAATACTATTGAAAATAAAGAGTGCTTCCTAATTGTATAAGTAGGTGATGTACTTAACCTCTTTTTCTATGTTGATCATGCTTTTCAAACTCAAGTTACATTTGTAACGTTATGATACCTTACAATTGTATCACTATTTATTATGTTTTGTATTTTGGTATTCTCATTTTCAATAGTTTTATTTTCAATGGCACCTTTTGTAGTAATCAAAGCAAATTGTGTTTTCTTGACATGTTGCATGATTGGAACTAATATTAAGTAAGAATGATTTTATTCTTGGATTTATCATTTCTATGTTAAATAATAAAGGCAAATTGAAGACCAAGAAAATCAATTTGTGGTTTGATCCCCATACTCCTATTACTCCAAATATACATTGTTGAATCAATTCATATCAAATCAAAACATGGTGCTGAAATTCTCAAAAACCACCACAATATACGAATTTCAAATTGATCATATAGACAAGTAATGCTACATCGAAAAGAAAATTAGATACAACAATTTTTTTCTGGAGAGATCATAAATCTATCCATTGTGCTTTCAAACAAATTACTCTAGACCGTGTGCCCAAATTTCATTATGTTCAATTCCATATTTAATAAGAAAAACTTTAGTAACAAAGAAGCCATAAATATTGTTCTCACATTTTCAATCATTGTAGACATACCTATGTTTCACAATTCCATCAACTAGCACAAAGTCAATACTGCAATTAGCCACTTGTTTATATTATGGGTAAATTCAGCGTCATTCATGCTAATGTTAATCCATGTTTATGATAATCCAAAGATTTGCCAATTTTGTTTAATAGATAATTTCATCCTTTACCTGCTTCCTTCAAAAGTTGGAAGAAAAATATATTCAAAATTTCAATAATTATATAGCTACATTCAAGCTAACTAAGGCTTGAACAGTGTCAGATAGGGCATAAATAATTCACCATATTTATGCAACTTAAAATACTTTGCAAATAATTACCTCTTACCGTTCTCCACCTGGACATATATATCTATTGTTTTCTACAGTCTATACAAAACCACCTTAAAATCCCATTAAAAACCATATAGTACAAATCTTGAAAATTTTGCTTAGCTGAATTAGCCCAGTACCATTGAGGTGCATTCTGACTCAGAAACTTGAGTCAAGACATGGAAGAGACAAGATACATGCCTGATACTTTGACGGGTGATGCATGAAGTGGATGAGTGGAAGAAAGAGGTCATGTCTGTTGTCACCTTAAAATCTGGCCATTGTCTTTGGACTCAGCAACATATCTCTTGAAAGCATTATCCATATCCAGAGGAACCTGCAAACATGTGACAATTGCCAAACAGCAACAAAGCTTCTTTCTTAATTACATGACATCAAGGGAAATCATTGCAAGGAATGCTAATCACTGAATCATTTCAGGGAGGGATATACTCAAGGTTTTGGAAATTACTTTGTTTCACTGTGAAGTACTGCGAAGTACTCTGTTCCAGTATTGCAAGGGTTGTGCACTACACACACAAGTTACACAGCTGGCCATCCCTACGCAGCAGTTGTCTTGTAGGTACAACAATTGTCATTGTAAAGGGACAAATCTATCAGATTGCAGAGAGAACTCATAAAAGAACTTTGAAGGTGACCTTTGTGTATGTTACAGCTAAGACCAAAATGAACACGACAAGGATAAGTGCAGTCTTCACCTTGTGAGTTACTTTGTGCTGTCGCCTTCGCTGTGAATAGTACCGACTAGCTGCTGTGACTCCTCACTGACTTCATCAGCTCCTGATGGTGACTGTAGATAAGCATATAATAACTTGCCCCAGTATTCAGACAAACAATTACAAGTTATAACAATTCTGCATCCTGAGTTTCCGTCACATTTCCAGAAGCAACATGAAGACACAATCATGATGTTGGCTAGCTAGCACTCCAGAAACACATACATCTTATTGTAAAGGAACCAGACAAATCCATCAGCAAGAACTCTGGAAATCAAAATACCAAGCTCCACAAATCTGGCTGCACACCAGTTGGGTTCCATCTTGGACCTCTTTCCTACTGCTAAGTTAGTTGTGGCACAAATCAGAACTCCTGATTCACAAGTGCCAAGTCAATGTAATATCACAAAGGAGAGAGCTGTCCTTACTTACAACAACCCACAAAAGTGAGACAAGGTTGGAAGACAGGCATCACCCACCAGCAATGTATAAGGTGCCAAAAGTAATAAAAAGAGTATCTGGTACATCCCTGTGCTTGCCAACTTGACTGGCCAAATCAGAACTGCAGGGAGCTACATTCCTAGTATACAATTCACATACCTTGATGAGTGTCAACTGCAACAGCTGACAAAGTGATCTTCTCAATGATGCTCTTAACCTGGACTGGAAGAAAGTGGACAAAAACTATTCCAAAGATTACAAACTGAGGACCTTCACTCAAGTCTACAATCTTGTACACAAAAGGCACACCAGTCTTCTACATTACACAGCACTGTTCTTCTGGAAAATACACAGTCCTGGAGGCTGCATATATCCTATGGAAAAATCTACAGATTTTCAGTTACTCCCTTTCTGATCAGTGATGAAGCCCATCCTTTGCAAAGCCAAAGGGATGATGGTGAATGTAATTCTCTATGCAACTGCAAGAGTAGCCTGTATACAAATGCGAGCCAGAGGTTAGGGCCACAACAAGGTTTCAGTTTTGGGCATGTGTAGACCAATTCACTGAAAAAAGATCAATATTAAAACATGACCACCAAACCAAGGACTGGAGTTGAAGTCTCCAATGTTTCCCCAAAAATTGAATTTTGTACGCACAGTAGAAGAGACTTAGGCTGACCAGATAAAGGATCTCCAAAATAACCAATGGGACTGTCATCAACAAGCTTGAATAGTTACCTGTGGTGGTTTGAAGGTAGAGTTAATCTCCTACAAGCAATGTTAAGCCTTGATGTTGAGGTCCAGGACTTCTTTCACTTTGAATTTTTTGGATTTGCTTCTCTTCCTGAAAACAGTCATCAGGGAAACCAAGCCTGTCTTTGGAGGTTGAGCCTTGTCAATCTCCTGTTGCTGCACCAGGTTCCTCATGAACTCCAATACAGCCTGTCAGATGTAACCATGTTAGCAACTCCAGATAACCCTAGTTTAATGAAGACAGAAAGTCCCATCTTCATACACAAAGTAAGCAAAGCATGTATTTCAACTTTGCCCAGACTTGCAAAAACAAATTGCAAGATATATCTTCTTACATGATAGGAAAAGCCTATTTATATGGCTGCTTGGTATGCATGGAACACTTAGAAGGTGGATAACAACTGCAGTTAGAAACTCTGATATAAAGCAGGCAACTCAATGAGCTGATACCAGAAAAGATAGAGCATTCTCAAATCCCACTTCCAGACTGCCAAAGGAGTGCACACATTCATTGACAAGTTGAGGATCAAGTACCTCCTTCCCTTGCTCTGCAACTTCCCGTGGAGGTATACGCAATGGATTGCCATCCAGAGCAAGCTTCTGGAGGCCAGTCAACATGCTGAAGGAATCTGGGAGCACAGTGATATGGTTGAAGCTGATGTTCAAGTCTTGCAAGCTCTGCAGATTACCAATTGAGCTTGGAAGCTCCCTTAGCTCCGTGAAGTTGGATGATACATCAAGTCTCCTCAAATTTGGCAAAAAACAGAGACTTTGAGGAACACTCTCCAAGTGGTTGAAGTGCACATCCAAGTCTGTTAAATTGGTGAGAGAAGATATGGTGGTCGGTAAGCTCTTGAGGCTGTTGAGATGCACAGAAAGCCGCTGCAATGACTTTAGGTGGCCCACTGCCTCAGGCAATGCCTTCAACTGATTGAAGTCTGCATTTAATTCAACAAGTGATGTGCACAGGCCAATTGTCCATGGCAGCTCCTCAATGGAGTTCTTCTGGATGTTCAGAGTGGTCAAGTTGGTAAGGCATCCAAGAGCCTCTGGCAACCCCTTGAGCTGATTTGACTGCACATCAAGGAAGGTGAGTCTTGAAAGCTCTCCAATAGACTCTGGCAAGGCTTGTAACCTATTTCCTGTCAAACAGCAGAAAGTTCTCAAATTCTCAGATGATTATCCTCAGACAATTGAATTCAGCAATTGTTATTTAGCATGTCCTTGTTTGCCAATGGGGTTGTCCAAAATGCTTCCAGCCCAAGTTGGTTGAGGCCAATCTAGACGATTAATTCAAAAACTGTGAACACATAATCCTTCACGTGTTGGAAGACAGTGGAGAGTTGTTCCCAACAACTGTGACCAACCAACAACAAAGCAACTCAACCAGACTTGAGAAGATCCTTGCAGACGAGACCACAGTGAGGTCAAGTCTTATATGCTAAGACTTCTTCAGATGTTAGTGGTGTGTACAGTCCTCGTGTCGTTCAGTGTTGTGATATTCTAAGTCCCAATGCCCCTAAGAGAAGCTCCCAGTTCAAACTGCTGACTGCAAACTAGAGATGACCCTATATATGACATCCCCCAAAATCTGCCAGTCAGGTGCTGCAGCAGGGGTCACCGTAAGAACTCACCTCTTAGCCCTGGTGTGCAGCCCACCTACTGGTCACACACAGGAAACCCATGTACAGATGACTTGGGATCCTGTGGCTTTTATACACAAGGTAAATCTCAAACCTCCATCTAAGCAAAACTTTAGCAAACACAAGTCATGGCCAAGAGAACATTGATGTCCCCTGGAAAGGCTGCAACATGACAATTAGCAACAGTCTTTTGTTGCATAGATTTGTCACCTTCATTGGATCTGCTTTAGTTCTCTGTTTTTTTTTGGGTACCATAATTACATTCTTCCATCCATCCCAACAGGACAAAAGAGTGGCATTTGCTTGGTTGCATTATTACCTGATAAGTCAAGAGATGCGAGATTTGTTAGTAGCCCTATGGACTCAGGGAGCCAGGATATCCCCTTGCTGCTGAGATTAAGACTCTCCAACTTTTGCTCTGCTGCATGCTCCAAAGTCTCCAGCAGCTGTGGTGAAAAAGAGTGGATGCCTTCTATACCATCCTCATCAACGATTTCTATCTCCAGACCCACACAAGCAAACAAACTGATTACAAGCATACCCTAAAAGAAGCATAGTACCTGCTCCCACAAAAACTTGCTCATATTGGGTTCAGCATAAACCATCTACACTTGTCAACTAAAGCTTTGACAGGAAAGGTGTACAAGCCAGAGTAGTTGGAGGACCTGGTAACCTAGAGGATGTTGCTGATGTTGTTGTGCCTCGACGTGTGGAACTCAATGCATCATTTGATGACAGCCCTGGTGATGATGACTGCCACAACTGCTGCGGTCCTGGAGAACTTGCAGACCAAGATGAATATCTTGAATCCAGAATCTCTGAGCTTGTAGCATCTTCAGAGACAGCAGGCAGAGCATTGAACTTCTCAGATGCTGAGTGATTGCCAGCAGCATCTCGGTACTCATGCACCACACCATTGCCTACTGGGCTGTTGTTTATTGGATGAGATGCCGCACTCTGGACTCGAGATAGAAGAGCTTCATAATGGCGATGTCTTGTCTCAATCTCCATTGTGGCAATTGCCATGCGCTTGTTTGCTTGGGCCTGCACAGGTCTGGGTTCTTTGTAAGGGCATGCATTGAGGAGAGAGACTTGCAACCTGTTTTGGGTGCAATGATGTAAGGAAGGGCATTTGCGGAGGAGAGAAAGTGACTGCACTGCTGCAACATACACAGAAACATACCTCTGAGCGCAGTACATCTTCACGCATTTCTTGAAACGCTCGGAACACTGGATTGGGAACAGCTGCAGGTCTTGTCTGACTGAAAAGCTCTTCCAAGCGAGTTGCTAGCGCTGCGTCTACTCTTGCCAGCGTCTGCTCCGCAATTTGAACCTCCTCTGGACTGGGCCGGGCTGGCAGTGAGGCTTGCAGTCTCCGCATCTCGGAGATGATATCCTCGATCGATTCCATTCTCATCGTCATCTTTGCCGCACATAACCCCTCACTGTTGTGGACAGGAACGAGAGAATGGAAATGCAAAGCTCCCCCACCTGCAAGCTCGCTCGCTCGCTCGCCCGCTCTCTACGAAGAAACATCAGTGAGGCTCATATCCATGTTTACAAGACCTAACGGCATGTCGATTCTTCTCCCTCCTTCGCTAACGAAATGTCAGAAGTCTACCAGATTTCAGAGCAACCGGGATCGTCTTCTTCGTCTTCCCTGCAAATGGCTGGAAGTCTTTTGCCAGTCACAATGTGTCGGCCTTCAATGGAGCAGCAGCACCAGCGTCGGTGTGGTGATCTTGTCGTCAAATTCAGAAGCAGAGCTGCACGTTGCATTGAGGCAGAGAAGATATGGCGACAAAAGAACTGCCTATTCGCATCCAAATGCTCGAAATCACAAGGCAAACAAACTGCACTGCCGACGAGGTGCCTTCCGATCAACAGACTCGGACAGTGAACAGAGGAACAAACGATCCCTGAGCGCCGGAAATGGACAAAATGGAAAGAATTGAATCATGAGAGCAACTCCACGACAGCTAGAAACAGAGAGTTCGCGGGCCAGCGGAAAAACAATCTGACATCCGAAAGATCAAAAACTTGGGCAGGGACTCTCAAAAATTCGAGAATCGAAGAGAAGAATTGAAGCAGCGATGAGTAGCGGCGACAGTTCTTGACATAGGAATTTCTACAACAGGACTCTCTAGAAAGACACAGAAGAATCGGCAGACAAGCGTAACACAAAGTACTGATTCTTCCTCTAAACGTGCGGATCAAGAACTCGTTGACGCAAAAACCAACGGCTTCCGATGAATCAAGTGGCAAAGACTACTTCTCCGGAGAAACACATCCAAAAAAAAGAAAAGAAAAAAAGAACTGCTCAAGAGTAGTACCAGTATTATTCGCCCAGACAGAAAGATTCCCGAGAAACAGTTCAGATTGCTGGAATTTTTACCGGATTGCAACGAAGAAAACAGCGGGCTCCAAATCAAACATAAGAGCAGAGAACGCAGAAATGGCAAGAAGAGAGAGGAAAGAAAAGAAGGTATAGCTTTCAAACACCACCGAAATATATAAATCTTGTCCAAAAACAACGTTTCCTCCCCCCCAAAAAAAAAACACAGGCAAGAGAGGACGGCAATTAAGAGCCGTATAGCAGCAGTTAAGTAAAATTATCGCAAAACGATGGAAGCAAAAAAGGGGAGATTACTGCAGAGAAGCGACAACAGACTGCGAACCCAGCGCAAGACAGCCATCGCTTGTCAGGGCGTCGCAGCGAGGAAGACGATCTCACAACCGTCGGATGGGAGAACCAATCCAACGGGCGATAATATTTAGCTCACAGGAAGAAGAGCCAAGCTATGTTCTAGATGCTTCGTCATCGTTATTATTATTATTATTATTATTTCAAATTTGCAAATTTACCATTTTCCTTCCTATTAAAATTAAAAATTAAAAAAATAATAATAACAACAACCCCCACCAAAACCCCTCTTTAGATCTTGGTTCCCAATTTCTCATTTTCCAAAACACCTAATAATGATACCATTTTTCCTTAGTTTTCTTGATTGCACACAACATGTCTTTACAAACCCATATATATATATATATATAATTTTTTAAATTTTATTTTAAATTTTATTCTTTATGTACTCCAAATGAAAGCCCAACTTGTTATTATTTTTGTAGAATTTTAGAATGTGGAAAAAAAAATGAAAAAATAAAAAAAAAAAAATCATTTTTGGATCATAATTAAATACCTGAGATATTGATGGGAATGCAATAATAAATGATCTCACCAAAGAAAACTCATGAAACTCACACATTTGTCATTTGAAGCAAAATTAAACTCCCAAAAAGAGGATGTGTGTTCATTCCCTTACCACTTTCAACCCTAGATATTCAAAAGGTTTACTAGGTAGCCTTTCACCTAGTGCCCTTATGATTGTTTAGGGACCTCCATTTGGTTTTTCTGACCTTCATTTGGTTTGAAACAAGCGAGAGTATTTAGGTGTTCATTCACTCAATGGGTGTTTAGTGATAGGTGATTATGTACCTTAGTTGCTTTTGAATCCTCAAAGCTCCAAAGCAAGTTGTAATTTTGGTTGCATTTTTGACATAGAGATCATCTATTTGGAAATTGAAATGCTACATTAAAAAATTTCAAATGGAATTTTTTAATTCTTATTTTTTCCACTTAGAGTCCCTAGGAGATGTTTATGCTGACTCAAAAGTTTTTAGTTTTTTTTTTTTAATTTATTTAGGCTGGGATCTTGACCACTAATGTATTGGTGAAAAGGGGAGGCATAGGAGACAAAAGTCATATTAACTAAAGGCCCCACTTAAGAATGCCAAACTTGCCTTGGCTTTTTCTAATGGGCCTTTTGCTAACACGTATGTACCTATTAGTATAAAACAATTCCAAGGATCTTTCTTGTACAACATGCCACAATCCTTGCAATTCATATTTAGAGCTTCACTTGGGCTGATATTAAGCTTGCATCAGACCTCGAATGAAGGGCCCAAAATAATTAATTAATTAATTAAATAAGGAATTCTTTAGACCTAGTAACAAGTTCTTCACACCTGTGAATGTCAAAGGAGTGAGTAGGGTTTGGCTGATGCTGGCTTGGGTCTGAACCCTAAGGTTCCCCAAAAAAAAACAATTTCAGTATTTATTGGCAAGGTTGCAAAAAAGAAAAAAGAAAAAAACTTGAAAAGGAATATTTTTTCAAAATAACCATTTAAAAATATTCAGCCCAAAGAAAATTTTAATTAAAAAATTCAGCAAAAAATTTCACAATTGATTACAACATGAAAGGGTGCTTAAGATTTTTCTACTTTCCATGTTTTGAATATCACCAAATTATAGGCTAAATATTTTTATAGATGATCATCACTTGAGCAACATTGCAAAATTGAAAAAAAATAGAAAATCATTGGGTTGATTAGTCCATAATTTGTGTTGAATCTAATAAAAACTAGTGCGGCCCATGTTGTTGGCCCAAGTGTGGATAGGACTATTGCTCCAAATGCAAAGAGCTTATAATAAATCACAATTGTCAAAAAATCAAATTGAAAATTGAAATGATTTCTAATGAGAAAAGTGACTCAAAATTTGATACCTCAAAACACCTTAAGTCCAAAAATTATGAAATCACTTCCAAGAAACCTCATATATCATCAAATCAAATGCTTTTCAACCATACCCATTGCGTTTGCCCTAATTTCTCTAAAACATTCAATCGTGATTTTATCGAATTTATTAGACAAAATCATTCAATATTCAATGACTCTTGCATTATAGGTATATAAACACTACCAATCCACCTTAGTGCACCACTCTACTCATGGAGCTCTTTTCAACTCTATCAAAAGCATAGAAAGGCACATCATGGTTTAGGACATCTCTCACTAGAACAAAACAAGCAAACTACATTGTTTTTTTGGACATTGGTGCTCTCTTTGTGCTCCTTCCTTTCACTTCTTGTTTGGTGCTTTTTAATAAATTTTATGAGGATTTAATTTTTAAACTACCTTCCTTAATAGATAGATGTGTTGTGAGGCTTATCTTCCTTCACAAACTCATCTTCCTAACCCTAGAGACCTATTCATTCATGTTTAAAGGAAAAAGTTATGGAAGATGTACTTCTTCATATCTAGATAATCAACATTAAAAAAAAAATTAAAACTTTTTGTGGCCCATTTTTTGGATGATTCAAAATTATTGGCCACAAAAGTGGCTGATTATACCACTAATGGGATTGAAAATTTTAAAAAACCCACATGGGTTTTTTTTTAATTTTCAAATTCCAAAACTTGTAAAACCTCCCATCTAGCCTACTTTGAACAATTCAACTTTGGCATGAAACCATGGTTAAATGTGTGGGGTTAGGAATATGAAATTTAAAAACATAATGAAAGCATCAGTGTTTTTTTTCTTAAAAATAAATTTTATGTTGAAATTTTGTCAAAATTTAACCAAAAATTAGCAAAATTAGTCAAATTTATGCTAGAAAAAAAAAATTCCCAATTTCTTTGTCAAAAAATGGTAAATTTTCACTCCAAAAAAAAAATTGCTGGTAGGCATTCCATTTTGCAAAACAATTGTCCTCCCCCCCTTTCGGCTCATGGGTGTAATGTTTTGCCCCTAAACCCCTAAACCCAAACACTTAATTGAACTGTGAATATTTTTGGACCTCCAAAAATCAGAAAAATAAATCAATTTACATATTCTTTTGGGGATTTATAGCTTTCTAAAAATATGGTATTTTCCTTCTAATTTCATTTCTTTTTCCTTCACCAATTTGCAATTTCACTTTGACATGACTCTAATTAGTGGCCCATAAAATATTTTAAAAATCTTTTGTAAATGAAAAAAAAGTTGGACTAGCAATATAAAAGGATTTTTCTATTTTTTTATTTTTCTGTACCCTAGTCTCGGACATTCCATGTCTCAACATAATTGGACCATTCATGTGCCCTGATTGGGTGACAAGGAACCAATATGCACCCAATCCCCCCAACACACATGCCTGGTTTGACTGAATCTGCAATTCTTTTCTTTTTTGATAAATAATTAAATATATATATTTTTAAATTATCACTAAATGCAAAGTCCCCCATAAATACCAAATAAAAAGCACAAAACACTTTTCAAAAAAATAAATTCTCTTTGTATTTTGAAGTTCATCTTGGTAATGGAATTTTCAAAATTAATTAATTAATTAATTTTGAGCGTTCCATTTTTTTTAAATAGAATATTTCAGAATATTTCAAAAACTTCTTCATTTTAATTAACACAAGGAGTTTTTTTTTTTAATGAATATTTCAGTATTTCTAAAAATAATATAATTTGTGCCAAAGGCACCAAGGTACAAGTGTATTCTTCTTTTATCAAGTTAATGCAATTTTATTTAATTTCCAGGATGACTCACTAGGGACCAAGAGCAGTGATTTTATATTATTTTCAATTTTGTGATGAAGTTGCTCAAATGGGGATAATCCATCCATAAGTATATTTAGCCAAATTTGGCAATATTAACAACATGAAAGTAATAACAATTAAGCACCCATTCATATTGTACGCAATTGTAGCAATTTTTTGCAATAAAAAAAGGGAATTTTTTATAGATTTTCTTTTTCAAAACGGTGAAAATTCACCAATAAAACAAAATCACTTACCAAGTGAGATTTCCACAATAATAACATTTTATATAATTGACATCTATATATTAAGAATTGATTAATACATGAACTATTTGGAAAACATATTCCACAAAATTTCATAATCAATCTTATCAATGAATTTTAGATATATCAAATAAGTGGGGTGAGTGGAAAATCAAGTTCTTCTCACCAAGCATATATTTTAACAACTTTTAGGGCAAATCCCTAGGCTAGTAGAAGAAAAAGAGGTACATCAAATTCCCTTGTGATTAGGGGAAGGGTTACATATAATTTTCCCCAACCCTAAATTACACTATTTAACTTTTATATTAAAAAAATACAAAAGTACACATGGAGCTTTATTTGTTGATAGCAACAATTATGGCTATACTTGTAGTGGAAGGATTTAAACAAAAGCCAAATAAATTTTACAAACATTTTGGATTAGCATATCCACCATTGGTTGGTTGATATATTTTGTTTTCACAATTAAGATTTAACTTGACATCAAGGTAAGAAAGAAAAAAAAGGCAAGGATCAAGTATTTTAAAGATTAAATGAATGTGGAGATTTATGTGTTCGAAGGGAGAAGGTCAATAAATATTATTTTTTCCATGTGAAAAAAAATCATGCTAAATTAATCAACCTACCCAAAAATGCTTGAAATTGGAGACTTTCAACCACAAGGTATAGGTTCACATTTATCTCACATGATTATGAAAATTTCAATTTTAAAACATATTTAAAACTATACCTAATATATTTTATTAAGCAACAAATGTAAGTATAATACCCATGAATTAACAACAAAATGTTTGGGACATCAAAGGATGTTAAAATTTGACTTCCATTTACTATACCTTACCTTAAGGACCTTTTGTAGCAAATTTGAATATCAACTTAAATATGGAAGGTTACATATTTACCAAAAAAAAGGGAGGGGGGGGGGGGGGGAATGGGGGGTTTTATGTATTGAGGCAAGTGCTTATGCTTTGCAAGATTCCTCCTTTTGTTTTTTTACATATATAAATTTTAATTTCACATCATGTATTTAATCTATTTTTTATCTTTGCAATTGGGTAGAATTACATTGTTTGACACAAAGTTTTAACTTGTTTAAAATATGAATAAAATTAAAATACAAAGTCCAAATCAAATGAATACACATTAAAACAATTAACTCAAAGATAATATAATTCTTATATGTAATAAAATGGTTAAAAAATGAAAAAATCTCATATTCAATGTTTAAACAAAATTTGAATCACATTTAAATTTTAAATGGTATGGATCAAATATCAAAATATGGCATCTTGAATTGCATGAAATGTTTGAATGATTGAACCAAATTCACACAATGAATGATGTTTTAAATCAAATGTGAAAAACCAAAAAAAATAGTAATTGTGTATGGAGCTTGATCCAAACCCCAACAAAGATGATGTCTAAATCAACTTCTAAATCCAACTTCAATAAAATATGAAAGACATGTCAAATTTAATGAGATTCATCAAACCAAATGTTTTTATCACAATTGCAATGAGTGCCAAAATGTGAAAATACCAACATCCAAAACAATTACTCTTTAGGTAGACCTTGCTCAATGCAAACCATGGAGCAAAAGCTTATTACAACAATTAGTTTTGAAATCGTTAATGTAATGTTGTAATTACTAAAATTATAAATTTAATGACCACCCATGTGGGAAGTTGAAATGGGTCTCCTATTGTCATTCATTTTCATGTCCTTCATAAGCTCAAATCTTTCAATAGAATTTCAAGCTAAATCTTGATTGTCATGTTCTCCAAAAATTGTTTTTGACTAATTCAAACTTCAAAAAAATTGCATGAATTTTTTCCTTGTAATCTTGAAAGGGAGTTAGTTTGATTCCATAGATATTACATGCCACTTCAAAAGGTGTTCTATGACCATATTCAATGCACATGAAATATTTAATGCATGTGTGCAAAATATCAAAATTAAGTTACACAAAGAACTCCTTCAAACCAACTATACAGTTTTAATTTATTTGATTAAATGGCATACCCATTTTTCCAAAAAGTACAATAGCAAGAAAGAAAATTGAATTAAAGCAAGAAGTATGTTCAACTTTTCTAGATTTCATTATTTTTAAAACAAAAGGCTCTTTAATGATAAGAACATAGGTAGTTCCCTTTAATCTCATTCAACAAAATTGACCATTTGTATAACTTTTCACTCAACATCTTGGTGATAATGACCATATTTATAAAGATCCAAAAGTTAATCAAAGTGGGCAAAAAAATAAAAATAAAATCTAACATAAGTAAACAATATTTTCATATTACTCTTAAAGTCATGAATGCCCTTACATAATCATAACACCATATTTCATTGGAATCAATGATTTTTTCATTTTCAATATAAGGATACCCTCACCTATTTTGTTAATGATATAACGATATTATTTCCTCCAAGTGGATGGGAATGTTTTTAATTAATCACTTACCTAAATTATGTAAATATCTTCTCAACTAATGATTTAAAATACCCAATGATGTTTTTTTACAATGTTTAGTTTTTCTTTTAACTATTTGTTTTTAAAAAGTGCAAGGATATAACAATAAATTTTAATTTTATGTGACATAATTTCCTTGTGTGTTTCCACAATGTTTGAAATATAACAATCAACTCCAAATTGAAAATTGATGCAATTTAAAGGGTTGGCACAATATATTGAGGTAAACTTTATAATATAATGTGTTGCAAAAGATTTGAAAGTTTCAATTGCACTTTTTAATTGCATGCACTTTGACAAAGGGGGATTTGTAAACTTTTTGAAATGAAACTAAAATGAATTCATAAGTTTAAATTCAAAATGAAGTCAATGTACACAAACTAAAAATGATTTCACAAATAATACAAATTGAAACCAAATTAATTCACAAATGAATCAAAAGCAATTCACATTCATAAAACACATCATGATCCAAACTTGGAAGTTACCATCTTATTTCTTATAATATGTTTTATAATTAATAGTGGAAACAACATTGAAATGTTGTAAATTCCCAAAACTCCTTAAGAATTATTTGTTCTACAACTTTGCAAACATATAATTCATATATGTGGACTTCAATTAATGAATTTTCAAAGGAAAATTTATAGCCTTTGAAAACTTTAATGCTATGTATTACATGCTCCAATTAAAGGTCATTTAGCCCCTTTATTGGATGTTTTAATGATTGGGAATTAAATTGTCAATGATTCATGGTCATTTTCTTGGCCATAACTTGTGTTTTAAATTTTTAAATGGCCAATTTGGTTGTTTACTTTTCAAAACCTTTCCAATGACCTAAAGAACGCAAAGATTTGAAACATTATGAGATTCCAACTCCCAATGTCAAAAACCATTTGGGAATGTTTGGGATTCATTTTTTCAAACTTGTGAGAATGTGTTTGAGGCATGGGACAATCTCCCCGCATGTGTTCCCCCTTGTCATTCCTTAATGTTGGTCCAAGCCTTAAGTTAAGATCACAACATCCAAATTCCTTCATCCTAGGAGAGACATTTTATTGACCCTTTTGGGAATTGGTCATGCATCTAAATTAAGGTCACAACATTCATTTTCAATTAAAAGAAAGGTCACTACCCTCATTAACATTATGGAATTATGTTTGAAATCCCATGGATAATTCCCATGTGCTTGAAAACCAAATCTTTCATTTTTAAAAATTCAATTTGATATTCTTTTATACTTTTAGCACAACTTGTCATGAACATGAAAATTATAAGGATGAATGAGAAAAGGATAAATCTAAGTTTAAATCCAAAAATAATCAAAATAAAAACACAAGTGCTAAAATTAAGAATATGAAATGTGCAAGATCAAGGTACAAACAAATTTTTATTATGATAAAGCAAGAAAATGTAAACACAAAAATAACATAACAAAGTTATGGTGTAAAAATGATATATTAAATTAATGTTGAATAAATTGAAGATAATGGGGTCTTTTTTTATTTATATGTTGTTGAGGACCTAGTTTAAGAAAGTTTCCATGAAAGTTTCCATGTGCTCATCAACTAATTTTTTTTACAAAAATCTTAATTACAAATGAACTAAGGAATAATTAAGATTTAATTAATAGTGAACTAAAAATAAATTGTGAATCGATTAAAAGTTAACTAAGAATAAATTAAAAGAATTTGATAATGAATTAGGAATTAACTATAAATTAATAAAAATTGAATTGAAGGATACTTAAGAATTCAATATGAACATAGATGAACATCCATATGGATGTACTTCATTCATCATGTGAAAGTGATGTCTGAAACATGACTTCAATAAAAAAAATGCAATAAAAATCTTTAAATACACAACAGTTGATGTCAATTCTTAAACACCTTGTTGGGACATGTAGATGGAAAATGCAGTCACAAAATAATGGCTTACACATGTTAAGGATAAGTAAAAAAACTAAGAAATTTATCAAATAAAAAAATCAATATTGAACAACAATTAAACAACTTTATAGTTTGAATAAAACATGATGCAAACTAAACATGCAATATATTATGATGTTTGAATTATGTTTAAACATCATTATTTATGCAAAGGGTTTTGTATGATAATAAACCTAATTCATAGAACACCAAATCAGCTTTTCACATGTTTCCTAGGTGATTTTTGCATCATAATGTAGTGTTGCAATTTTTCATCTTAAATCTCATTATATTGTTTGCACAAAATGAATCCACCTTGGATAAATACCATTAGCAAGAAAATAATATCTCAAGTACAAATTAACATTGACAATGCAATTTAACATTCCTATTTCATTATTCAATATATTTATAACCAAATGTGACCTATTTTAACATGTTGATGTCATTATTGCTTATAAGAAAGTTAAAAAATCCATGCCAAATCCACAATGATTCATCTAAGGTTTCAAGAATAATGTTTTAATTTTCATTATTATCTAGGTATTGATTTGAAATCATGCAACATGGCAATCTTTCCATTAGTAACGCATACAATCAATAAAATCAAGTATACCAATGAAACATTTATTTCCATTAATATTCATTTTCTTGACCATGTCATCCTTAGTTAGATGCTAAAAATGTGTTCTCAAAACAAGTTCAAACTTTGACAATAAATCATTTCATAGTTTCCATTTCCATGCTTTTTCCCAACATGTAATATTCATCAATGGTATTTGTAAGCATTTTGCAAACATACATTCCTAATGTTGTAATGCATTTTTGGATGTTCAATAAGCCCAAAAGACTTACAATCTTTTTCCTTGGAACAATATATGAATCATTCTTAGCAAGAATGTCCATAATTTTCAAAAATAAATTTTTGTTCATCATGTAACTTTGTTTAAATAATCTTTCATCATACATTGGTGTAGGGTTAAAGTAATCTCTCAAAATCCTTTTATGCCCACCATGTCTCTCCCTATCCAAGTTTAGAACTTTTTTAGGTCTAAAAATCATCGTTAGCTTTCTTCTCTACTTAAACAATATTTGAAGTTTAATGAACTAACAAATCCTTGAACGACTTTTCTCATTTATCATGAGGCATCTTTGCTTGAAGCTTAACTTCAATTTGGTCATGTAAATCTTGCTTCTGTTAATCCATGATAACATCAATGCAAAGGATTGAAAGATTATTCAAACCTTAGAGAACAAGGAACTTAATTAGTGACGATGGAATTGCTTGAAGGAAGAAGGTTGTTTGAAGGAGATAACAAGATGAAAGCCTGAAAGGGTAATGAAAAGTAGGAACGAAATTAACAACAAGAGCTCCCAATGGAATTGCTTGAGGGAAAGGGTTGCTTGAAGGAGATGACAAGATGAAAGCCCCAAAGAGAAATGAAGAGTAGGAACAAAATTAAGAACAAGGGTGCCCAATTATTTTAATGAGCTTGAAACTTAGGCCAAGACCACATAATGGACAATGTAATGGTAGTAGGAAAAGTGTTTGGTGTAACTAAGGGCTACCTTTGTGACTCTCACACTTGAGAGAGAGAGGAAAGTGGGTGAGACTTTTGTAGGATTTTTGGGCAACATTCCTTGAAAATCCACAAATTATGGTAGATTTGGGGAATTTGGATCAAGTTGCTCTAAATAGGCTGATGATTAAATACAATTAAAAGAAATACATTTGGGAGTTTATTTCTTCAAGTGTGAACGGAGCACCAAATAGGGTACCTAACGTACGTACTCCCCCATAGTCTGGCACGCAGTCTCTCAGGTGTGAACGGAGAAGACGGGGTAGCTCTTTCTAATAATGTGAATACGGCAGCAGACAATTGGAATGCCGCGCAGGGACCGCGAAACCGGCCGTGCAGTTAACCGCAGACGCCATAGCGGTCAGCCAACAAGGAGGAAGATGAGAGAAGTCCGGCGACGACAACGCTCCTCCCTTCTCTCGCCGAGTTTCTCTCCCACTCCGAGTTTTCTCTCTCTCTGTCTCTCTCTGTCTCTATTTTCTCACTCTTTAGAATGTTGTACAGTGTTTTCTTTTCTTTGTTTTAGACATTTTTTATTTTAGGGTTTCGATTTCGTTTGTCGTTGTCGTGTCGGTGCTGGATTCTGCTTTTTGGTTTCAATCGCCGGTTCTTGTTTGTTGTTGTCTTGCAGCCATCTTCTGGCTGATTGTTCTTGTGTCGTTGGATGCTTTGTTTTGCTTTTGCATGTGTTTTCTCTTTCGCGTACTCACAGGTTAGGGTTGAGGTTTAGGGTTACTGCGGCAAGAAGTTTTGTGTCCAGGAGGAAGAAGGAGGATCGGTAGTAATGGCGGTGATGGTGGCGGCTGAAGTGAGCATGTAAAAGTTTTCTATGCCGACTCTCTGTCTTGCACCTGTTTGTATATCAACCTGGGGTTTTGCGCGGCGAGGCCAATAAATTTCTGGAATTGGGTGCAAATAAGGGCAAGAAGAGAGCTATAGAAAGAGAGAAAAGAAGGGGACATGGCGGCGGAGACGACGCAAGGAGGTGATGCGCAGTTGGCCTTAGCAGCCGCGGGCCCTAATTCCATGAGCGGGAAGCTGGAGGAGCCTGACCACTCCAGTGCCAACTGGTATTTTTCGAGGGAGGAGATCGAGAAAAACTCACCGTCGAGAAAAGATGGCATTGACTTGAAGAAAGAGACCTACTTCCGCAAGTCATATTGCACCTTCTTGCAAGACCTTGGCATGCGCCTTAAAGTGTTAGTGTTCTCTCAACTCTTGTTCCCTTCAACCCCCGGCATTGTAAGCCATGAGATTGTGTTTAGCATCGCCACTCCTGTTCTCTGTGCGACTCCTCAGAGGGTTGGGAAAAACTCTACTAGTCTGCAGCCACAGTTTCACCTTATGAAATGGTATCCCCAGGCTGTAAGTAATAATCTGGAGATTTTTGGCATGAGAAGCCAGTACCTGATGATGATGCTGTTGTGTAGCGTCAGGTTTTTTGTGAATGTTTATTTCTGGAGACATGAAGCATCTTTCTTGATGTTGTAATTTGCAATATGTAGTGACAGTTATTCAACACTGTCCAGTTTTCTGAGTGTAATCTTCCCCTAATGTGTTATCACTTTGTATTTATGTTAGGTGTTAAATACCATGCATGTTGCACTTGAAGCTCCCTCAATATGCATCTGACTGTCACTCCTGTTCAAGCTGTGCCTTGGCTTTGGCTTTCCCTTTTTTCTTCAGGGTTGGGTTTCCTCTTTTTCATGCTTGTTGATTGGTTGCTGGTGTGTTGCTGGATTTGAGTTAGCAGTCTATTGGATTATCTCTGAATCCTATTCAGGTTGACTTAACAGCATTAAGTTGGGAGGACTTCTCAGTATGTATGAAGCTAGAATATCACAATTTCTTGTTGGCTATTTGTGAATAATGTTAACTTATTGTGAGCCACTCAGAAAAATTGTGTGGAAGTAGTAGAGGAGATGTGTGGCAAATTGTTGAGGTGAGTAGTGTTATGAAATGGGTGCAGCCCACAGGTGACTATTGCAACTGCTATTGTGTTCTGTCATCGCTTCTTTCTGCGCCAGTCACATCACAAGAATGACCGCTATGTAAGTTTTTCTTTGACTCAGAATGGTCATCTAGATATGGCTTGAGATCTGTACATATCATTAAGGAGCTGTGGGTGATCGATCACAAGCCAGCCTGACCACAGCAGCATGGTCATAGCTGGAGTCATGTTATGATACTCAACCAAGAGTTGTTGTATGTGCACGAAGTGTGCACAGCAAGTTGTTTGAGAAATGGGCTTGGGGACTCAAGAAAGTTTGTATTTGTAGAAAGTAGGGCAAGCATTTGACAATTAGATGGTCAATGACATGCTATTGCAGATGGTTGCAACCATATGCATGTTTATAGCAGGGAAAGTGGAGGAGACTCCACGATCATTGCGTGATGTTATCCTGGTGTCCTATGAGAATCGCTTCAAGAAAGATCCAGCTGCTGTGCACCGGATCAAGCAAAAGGTAACTGACCTGTACTTGGTGTACATTGTCTCCTGCTAGAGGCTAGAGCATCAATGAACTTCTGCAATGGCCAATGTGGCCCTTCAGGGCTTTTGGAGAGCCATGGCCAAGCATGAGGTTTGAATATGTGGTTTTCATTTTTCTATTTTCAGGGCCTATAGTTACTTTGGGTATTGATGGTGAGTGTGATGTTTGTCAATGTTCAGGATGTCTATGAGGCAGAGAAGGAGAAGGTGCTATTGGGAGAAAGGCTGGTGCTGACCACATTGGGCTTTGATCTTAACATTCACCATCCCTACAAGCCACTGGTAGCAGCCATTAAAAAGTTTCAGGTGGCTGCAAATACACTTGCACAAGTCGCATGGAATTTTGTGAATGATGGGTAAGCTTGTGTTCTTGAGCAGCTTTTGATGTGGCTGCTCAGTGCTGGACCTCAGCAGACAGTTTCTTGTTGAGCATTGCCAGTTATCATTTGCTTCACGTATCTGCCATTTCTTTAAATCAAAAAGTGGCTGGATACAGTGCAGCTGCATTACCTTTGCCCAGATTCTCTTGCATGAATTGGTGGAAGTGCAAGTTGGGTGTGAGGCAGTATTAGTGTCGTTTGCAAAAGCAAAGAGTGGTCCAAAGGAAGTATTATATCTCCTCTCTGTTTTGTCCCGGTGTCTCATCCCCTTCAGCATTGGAGTGAGACTGTTGGAGGAACTGTGCAGGCTGCGCACATCGCTCTGCTTGCAATTTAAACCCCACCACATTGCTGCAGGAGCAATTTTCCTGGCAGCCAAGTTCCTCAAGGTTAAGTTACCCTCTGACGGTGACAAGGTTTGGTGGCAAGAGTTTGGAGTTACACCTCGGCAGCTAGAAGGTTGGTTTTCTTTCCTTCAGCCTAGTCCTTTTAAAGGTTGATTCTTCATGAGCAAGGCTGTGGCACCAATAAGAGGAAGCGATGCGTCAATACAGTCAGATGTTTGATGTCAGAGATTGAGGAGTCTTCTCACCATGACCATTCTGAGGCTTGAAATTGACATGCAAGTGCATCACCTATTGCCATGCTAGGTGAGGGAAGGTTAAACAACACGATCTCATGATGATGTTCCATTTTGCCTAGAGCAAGGAAAGGTCCTTGTTTCCACAGCATCTCCAGACTGATGCTGTCTTTTTGCAGTAGGTTGCAGAGCATCCATATTCTGAGTTTTGTGACTTCTGCTTTATGACTGTTCCTGAGTGAAAGTTGTGTGGAGCTCCTAGGTGAATTTCTTGCATTTGTCATTGGCATGGTTATCTTGGTGAATGGCAAGGTCACACTTAGTAATGTACTCAGCTTATGCTGAATGTGTTCAGGCCCTTTTAATATAATGATTGTGCTCCCTATGCTCTAATTGTGGTTTCTCACTTGCAGAAGTTAGCAATCAAATGCTGGAATTGTATGAACAAAACAAGTCAGGCAACGGCTCCCGGTTGAGTGACCCTACTTCCAGTGCTGGACCTAATAATCAACTCAAAGGACCTGCCACTGCTCAGGCTATCATGCATGGTCCAGCTAATGAGCAGTCCAGCCTCCTGCCAGCCACAGGGAAGACCCAGTCACAGGAGGTGACGACAATGAATGGGTTTGTGGATGTACAGGCTGGACAAGGAGAGTTCACTGAGGCCCAATCATCACTAGAGGAGGGTGAGGATATGGCTGAGAGCAAAGTAGGCCTTGTTGAAGTAAAAACAAAAACTGAGGTCACTCTGCAAACCCTTGTATCAGTGACAAATGTGGAACTAGGTGATGGAACAGCTGCATGGAAGCCTGTAGAAGCATTGAAGCCAACTTGGGGGAGCCTGGAAAAAGTTAACGAAGATAAAGTAAAAGCTGCTGTGGAAAATCGACAAAAATCACAAGGAGGAGCAGTGGATGCCTGTTCCACATTTGACAAGGGGGAACCCAGTGATGAAGAGGTATAGACATTTAGTCTGCTGCCACATTGTGTCTTAACATGTTCGACAGATGCTTGAACTGTAGTGAAGCATCTTTGACCCTGCTCCCTGTTGTAGCCCTGTTTGTTGGTGTGTGTTGTGTTAATAGGTGACTTGAGATGAAGAGACATGATGGATGATGTTAATGGTGCCATCAAGCATGACTACAGAGAGTTTGTGAGACTGTTGACCCTGTGATATTGTAAACTCTTATGTGATAGTCTTTTAACAAATTGAGGTCAGCAACAGATTGTTTCAATGTGAGTTGCAGCATGATGATGGACAATTTATCCATATGTTTCAGGAGGTCTTGGAGAGAGAACTGGAAAGTGGAGTGGAAGCTGCAGTTCATGCAGTAAAGTCAGTCACAGACCCTCAGAGGCCAGAAACAGATGTGGATATGTTCAATAACAAAGTCAGAGCTCAGGTTGGAGATCCAAAGGAGGCTGTAGAAGAAGGTGAATTGGCAATGTGTGAGACTGGAGATTTGGATTTGCATTTGAGGGCAAGCAACAGAGATGAGCAAGATGCAGGGAATGTTAAGAAAGAAGGTCTTGAAGAAGGGCAGATGGTTTTCAACATTGAGAGAGCAGAGGTCAATATGGTTGCAGCAAATTGTGTTGAATATCAAATGCCATCAATGAGAAAGGGTGGGGATTCTATGATTGAGCTGGATAAGGTCAAGAAAGGTGGTTGCAACTTTTCTGCAAGAGCTGAGAGTGTTGAACATTTGTCAAGAATGAAGCATCATATCAGTCCTGGGGTGAGCAACAAACTTGAACATCAGCAGATTGGTCATGCAGGAAAGGAAGAGCATACAGTGAAGGTTGGTCACAGGCTTGAACATGACTCAGCAGATGGAAAGAGAAAACGAGCAGATGCTGGGGAGGCTGCTGCTGCAGCTAAAAGGAAGAGGGAAGTCTCTAGTGTTGAAGGCCATTCAAGTGATAGAAAGGTGAAGTCTCAGGAGCATGGTCATCATGCTTATTTGGAGGTAGTTACAGCCAAGGAACCTTCAGGCCCAGTGGAGGATGGTGAACTCCCATCAAGCAGCCAAGGTAACATCTCAAGACTTCTGAGGGACCTGTTGACACAGAGTAGATCACCAGGACCAGACAAAGTTTATGTTGTGATATGAAGGTACAGTTGTTGATGCTGTGAGCTAGGATGCTGTGGAATGTGTGCAGCTGGATCCTGTTTTTGAATTCTGAATTTCAGCATCCAAAATAAATGTGAAAAAGTCAAAACGATAGGATTCAGCTTCGGAAAAAACTGAATGATCATTGCTGTTTACAACACAATTTCACATATCATGGGAGATTAACTTGAGGTGTACTTTGATGATGGGCACTGTGAATTGCTTGAGAAGCGAAATCTGGCCTCTAGTTTCTTGGACTCTAATTCTACTTGCTTGGAACTGATTTTTCAGACCTGGGAATTCCATTTTCACCTCCCCCTCCCAGGTTGGGTGAGAAAAAGCCACATGCTTCTTCAGCGAGCCATGAATGTGTAGCAAGATCTCCAGGGAATCCAAAGGGGCACCATCAGGGCATGGGGAATCAAAGCAGGGAGGGACATCATGATTTGTGGCATGCTGGGCATTCCCTTAATCAGTCACACTACCACCATGCATCTTCTCACTCAACTCATTGCCACTCCCACCAGCACAGGCAAGATGCTGATAGTGATTGCCGCTTCCTTGCACATGTGGACTATGAAAATGGGAGTTGAGAAGAATCTTGCACGATGACCTCTGAAGGTTGCGCACTTATGAGCATCAGAGTCACCCTGAATTCTGGTGGGCTCTTGACCTTGTGATGTGGACACGGAAGTGCAGACTCTCAACAAATTAGTTGTCCTGCAAAGCTATTACTGAATGAGATGAGATAGTGGTAGTTAGGAGTTAGATAGTTCAACCAAGAGTATCTTGGAAAGGTGTCTCTGCTTATCATTTTCTGTGGACATGTTCTACATGTAGATAATGCAGGTCTAGAATCCACTGGAGGCAGCTCTGGTTCTGGCACCTAAGTTGGGAGGCTGTTTCTGGGTAGATGGAACTTGGATTACCTTATTTTGTCGCAAAGACAAAACTGACAGGAGCATCTGATTAGTTGGTTCTAGGTGTTAGGAAGCCTTTTGCCTCTCTCAATTGTAGTGAGAGCAAGTGTAAAATTTGCAGTGGAGGACCTTGGAGTAGACTGGCTGTGCTGCCATGAGAAAGCAGCAGCTTTTCTAATGTACGGATGCCATCCATGCTTACCCTTTTGGTGGGAGTGTGACTTTCACCCATGACTCTTTTGGGAGCTAATGAATCAGTAGGGTTACTGTAAGGGTCCGTAGGCACTGTCATTCATGATGAATGTGACGGTCTGATACTTTGTGACTGGCACTCTCAAGTTCCTCAAGTTTATGACCACTCATTCTTTTTATCTTTGTTTTTGTATGGCTGAACTGACACAGTGGTTGTGTTCCTGTGAAGTTTTCTCTGTAATTTGGTGGATATATCACATGGCAGATATATATTAGGATTTATGAGATGCCAGAATAAGTCGTACTTCTCTACAGTCAAGCTGGTTACCTGGTAGCTGCCCTTTACCCCTGTGTGCCATTTCCATGGTGTGCCTAGCCTTATTTTGAAACAGTCCAATGTAAGAAGCTACAGCACCAAGAGAGCTTAAATATTTGGAATGTATTGAGACAACTGTGGAGATCAAGTGGGAGTTAAACAGTGGAGAGGATGTAAGGTGGTTCATGTTTTCATGTTTTTTCCCATTGAGCAAATGTGGCACTTCTTATACATCGAACAGGTATCTAAATTTCTGTCAATGCACTGGGGGTGCAAAATGTGGAACTTTGTGACTTTCTATTGGGTGGTTGATTACAGCAGGCTTGTAATCAGGATTGAGGTTGGAAACTCTGAAACTTGGTCACAGAGAAAGATTTTCAAACTGCAATTGATGTAGCTAAGAGCAGCTTTATCAGAGGAAAGGATTTAATAGCTTGTTTCTTAGTTGACACTCAATTTTTGTGTGTGGGTACACATTTTGTTCATTTAGTTAAGCCTCGTTCTGGTGCTTTCTCCATGCACCAATTCCGAAAAATGCTTTTGTGTCAAATCAAGCAATTTGGTTTGTAGTGATTCTTGTTGGAGCATTGGGAGTTTTTTGAAGGGGTTTGATTGGTTGTTGAATCTTGTGGTTTTTCCACTTCCTATGGTGGTAATGAATTAGTGTTACCTGATTGTTTGAAAGGAGCTCCTGTACCTGAATGTACTGAAGGATGCACCTTAGTGGAAACGGTTGTGGGTACATCACAAAGTAGCATATATGTTGGTAGGAAATGACCAAAGTCTGCCATTTAAGAGTTAGGGTAATGCACCAGGAGAGTGCATTCCTGAAGTAATCACCTGCCTGAGGCAGAGCCAGGGTGCTTATTTTGGGAACAATCTACTCCAAGGACAGCCTCAGGCGGGTGCTTATTTCAAGAACACTTCACTCTGAGGATGTCACCCCCAAGGTGGAGGACAGGCTGAAAATTGGTGTCACAGAGGTAGGCACAATAGGTGGCTACTATCCAGACGGTTGTTAGTATATGCACAAGTGAAATTGGGTCGTTAGTAGGTAGGTAGTGAAATTAGCAACTCAATTAGCCACTGTGGTTAACTTCGGGAATTGAAAGCCAATGGAAAAGTCTTTCCTACAACACACACCATCCAACCCTGATAGCTCATTGCTCATTTTAGAGAATGATCCTTCTTCTCCCCCCACAACAGACTTTGGGTATTTGAATTTGCCACGTCGCATATTAATTGAATTTTGGAAATAAATACATATATGCACCTAGGTAGGTCAATACATAATATGTGCCAAACTAGTAGTGAGTGTCTTTTTTCTTAACAAGGGTTCAAGGTTCTTATTGTGCTTTGATCATTGGTGATGCTTTTATCTGACACCCTTGTGCAATCAGGGAATGCAAGAGACTCATCAGACACACTTTAGAAACCTGAATGAGGTTGGTAGCATCAGGGTATTGGAGGGTGTGATCACAGATGACTATGTCCTGCTTGTCCTGGAAAGTGTTGAATTGTAGTCTGAGTTACTCTATCTGCCTAAATTTGCTCTACATGGGGCCTCTTGTGTCCAACTGCACCCAACCTGATTTCCATTGCTGCCCTATGGAAAAAAATGGAAAAAAAAAGGGTTGAGAAATACCTTCCATCTGAATTTCCCCAGAGCAAGGCTGCAATCGGTTCACAACTAAACATGCCTAAGGCCAGGTGCTTTACCAAGAATAAAAGACCTTCTAAAAATTGTTTTCCCTGTGATAGCCAGAGGGTACCATGGGAAAAAGAAGGGAAAAGAGAGCGGGGCAGGGTTTAGGGTTTCAAAACACACACACACACACCCAACAAAATGGGCATTTCAGTTTTCTGAAACAATCACCCCCAAAACAGTGGAGGAAAAAATACACTGGGTTACATGCCCTCCAATTACACTAATAGACCGGAGCAAGGTCTTAACCCTAAACCTATTTTGCAATTGGGACCAGTGGTTTTTTTTACTGATGAAATTTCACCACTTTGCCACCTATAGCAAGGGCCTCCCACAACCCTTACTTAACCCCCCCCCAAGAGGTATCAATTTTGCCAAGATCCTAGGGTTGTGAATTAGGGTTAGTTGATCACAAGATGTGACTATGGAGTTGCTCACAAGTGAAAGCTCCTCAGCACTTCTGGTCAATGTTATTCATTTTACTTATTTCTCAATATTTTAGCCATATATTTCCCTCACCTAAAATATCTCATCATCATTGTATGTTGTTGCCTCTCTTGTAGATGCATAAGTTTTTAGGTTGGTGCTTCTCATTACACAAGAGATGTTGGAACTTGCTTGTTAAAGATGTGTTGTTTTTTAAGGTTTGCTTTTTTTTTTTGTTGAGCTTGGTCATTGGTGAGGTTTGTTGCTTATGCAAGTTCAATGTAGCTATCAATGCAATGGAGGAGGAATCTCCAAAATGATTTCATGCAATTATAAACTTTCAAGCTTTTGTATAATTACATCTTTTGCTAGAATGACCATAGGGACCATTTTAGTCTTTACATTTTGTAAATTTCAACTCTCAAGCTTTTGTTTTGTTTTGCTTTGTAAGTTTAAATATTCTTGTAGGTCAGAAGTTTCTTGCTTTAGAGTTTATGGCTTTTCACTTATTGATTCAATGCACCATGGCATCTTTACAACTCCCAAATGGTTTATGAACAATTTATTTTTCTTCGTTAAGGTCCTTAGTGTAGTCAATGTTGGTACATCAAATCAAGTTGTTAATGTTGTTTGAAACACATTTGGTTGCATTGAGTTGAAGTTGATATTGTAGAGGTTAATCCTCATGAGTCTTGTGTTGCAAGCAAACTTTTGTATCTAGACCCATTGTCTAAGTCTAACCAAACAAAAAAAAAAATTAAATTAAATGTGAGGGAAATTAATTGGATTTCTTAAAAGGTTTAGGTAGCAAAGCTTTTATGGGCAAAAACTACATTTGATTTTTATGCAAAAATGAACATGGTGATGTATTTTGTTTACACACATATCAAAAGGAAATAAGCTCTTGGTTCCCAAATTTGACAACCTCTAAAAGCATGTTGGGAGGTGAAAATGTAAGGTTGCAAGACCTAATTGCATTATGGGGCAATATTACATGTCTATGAAATCACAACACACACAAAATGAATGATTGTTTTGCAATAGGGGAAGAAACACAATTGTAAACATTGTTGCTTCAGTTGGAAAGAAGAAAAAAACTTTTACAATTTGTTGCAATGTTTTGGCTTTTGAAGCAAGGTCAACCTCTCATTACTTTTGAAGTAATGAAACTATTGTTTTAGTCCTTGAAGGTGAAGAACACCCCAAAAAAACATTGGAACAATAATGCTAGTTGGGAGATTGCAAAAGTTCAACATTGCATTATCTTTATCACAACTAAAGTTGTGGTTCATGTAATGAGGTACATTACTATTAATTATGACAAGGCAACAATGATTGATAATCAATCCTAGGTTAGTATTCATGCTTACCTTTTGGAAGGTTTCAAAAAATTAACAATTTTGTTAAATTTGAAAATGTTGGTTGGTGGTGGCATAATTAACAACCTAAGCAATGTGATTTTGAATTGTTTGCCAGTCTATGGGGATTTAACTATGCAAAAGGTCAATAACAAGTTTAATTTTTTTGGTTCTAATGGTGTTGCTATGTTTATGGGTGCATGTAGTGGCATGACAACACATATTTACACAAGATTACTCCCTTTTATGCTTGTTATCCATTGTGTTATGCATTGGACAAAACTAGTCATGTAAACATTTTCTAAGCAACCCCTAGTGCAAAACTCAAGGGTCTCTTGCAAACCACATACACATATTTTTCCTTTTCACCCAAAAGACACCTTGAATAATATAAGCTTGCATAATTATTGGAGACAAAGGGGAACAAATTGATTCACAAAGTAAAAACCTAGGTGGATTTGTATGTCATCTCTTACAAAAAAGGGTTATTACATAATAAATGTATTTGGTTGTCAAAATGAATGTTGATTTTCATTTCATTGAAACCAAGAACTAATCTTGACTTCTTATGTGATTTTGAGGTTGTTATAGACTTCACCTGCATCATGTCCATGTTGGAGGTAATGCACGAGCTCATCAAATTTCCTCAAAGTTGTGACACATTTGAATGAGACTTTATGCAAAAAAATGAAGATATGTTGTGTAGATATATACATGTTTATTGGGATTGAAAGAAGAGGTATAATGGTGAAAAATTGTAAGACTTTACAAATCTTGTGGATTGTAGTAATGATGGGTTGTTATCATCTTGGTGGACGAATGCAACCACAAACATTCAATATGTACTTTTTTACTTCCAAGGTTTGCAATACTAGATCCATTACAAGTGCCCTTCATTAGGGGTATTTGTTATGTGCACATGTGCACTCATGATAATTGGTATGCTATTACAAAAGAAGTGAAAGAACAATGTTCAATTGTAATTAACCTCCTCATTGAAAAGTTTGCTAGCGGACTTCCTAGCCAAAAGTTCATGAATGCTATTGGGATTATATATCCTTAGTACTAGTTGAACTCTAATGTAAAAAGTAGATTCTTTACCCATGTAGTCTTGCTAAAGGTAAGTATTGTTATAAAAAGGTGTTTGGTGATGAGCATTTGAAGGTACTTGCTTTATTGAATGAATGAGAGCTTGACATGGGAATTTCACTTTTTAAGGTCACTATGTAGGCAAGTTGTAAATAGTTTTTAGAACTTGCTTTGACATGCAATCCCATGACCAAGATGTGGTCTAATTTTTCCTCTAGTGTTATGCTACAACAACCACTATCATAGTATTTTAAATGGGTGGATATATTTTGTAGTGATGGTATTGGGGACTCTGGAGGACAAATGATATTTTTCAACCTTGTATTTTTAAAAATTTAAACTCAAAAACTAGTTGACAAATCATATAAATTTGGTAGTTAAGATGTTTGTTCAAGATCAATATTTCAAGAATGCTTTCCCATTTGGAGATGCCATCAAGGATTGGCAAGATAGGAGATAAAGGTTTGTAATGTATGTTTAGATGATTCTAAAGATTTTCATGCATATTAGGTGTTTTTGCACATAATTTTCAGCTCAAGTTGCAACTTATATGCAATAGCTAGGTAAGCAATGAAGGGAAGTTTTGTATTGCAATTTTTATTTTCAATTGCATTTTTTTCTAAGCTCCTTTGATGTGTTTTCTTGTGTGATTTGAATGTATACAATACCTACAAGTGCTATAAGTTCCTTCAAGTGTCTACTTGTTTCTTGCTTTGTGTTTTTCATCATTTTGAATTGTTGGTAGATCAATTGATTTCTTAATTGTTTTCTTGAACCAATGTGGGATTATGAGGAATGTTTTTAACACCTACTGCTTGTGCAAATTTGACTTGGGCTATAATAGGTAGGATTTGAGGGGATTAGGTTTCAATCTTTCCCCCATGCCTTCAATTTATGTGTGCATAAAATTGACTACAATTGTTGTTGCCACATCTTAAAATCCATTTATACATCGATTGCAAGTTGTCACATTTTGTACACAAATGTTGAATTGTTCACCAATGCACATACATGGATGTTGAAAGGATTATCATTTTTTTTATAGGTGAAAACAAAATGTTGCCAATCTACCATACTTGACAATTTTTTTTAATCACAATTATATGTTATCATGGTTATTTCTTGGATGCCATAATCCTACTTATATTTACTTCAAGTTGCCAATGATATATAGCAAAAATTAGTCTAGTTGCAAACATGGACTCCAAGTGCCATCATGCATAGCCAATTATAGGACCTCATGTAAATGGAAAAAAAATGTTGATTGAGATTGAATTGAATAATCGCCAATGGAACTTGGTACCTCATCATGTGCACCTCAAATTACTTATAACAACTTATAGATAATGTATGCACACATATATGGCATTTTAGAAAGAGAGAAATATAACATGTAAGTGGTTTTAAAAAAAATAAATATGTACCTTATAATAACCCACACAACACTATTTTACAACACCTTTTAAAACATTTTTTACAATTATTACCTTTTTTTGGTTTTGGGGGCAAGGTCATAATAGAGATTTTGGTAACAAAATCTAATTGTTGTAAGGTTTATTTAGAGCCTTGGTGGTGTCTATGGAATTGAATTTAGGGATAATAGTTTGAATTTTGAAATCCATGGTTATTAAAATGGTTCATTGACTATCCTATTTACTGCATAAACACACAATTTGGCAACCATTGCAAAGGCAAAGACTTCATCTTCAACTTGGGATGAATGAATAGAATCCTTGAACTTGGACACCTCCCAAAATTGTCAATGGCCTTCAACCCCCTAATGGTAAAGGACTACAAATTCAAAAAGAAAGGAAATATTGCAAGAAGGAACATCTATTGTATACTAGAGAACTTAGAAGGGGCCTTCTTTTGTGTTGGTAATTAAATATTTGCATTAAATAAAACCTTGATAGGTAGCCACTTGATGGCCTCTCTTTTGATGATTAATTTTCTTATCCATCTCCATGCTTCATAGTCCACTCTTGAAGCTCAAATCTATCTTCATGCCACCTTTCTTGACTTGCTCAAGCCGCCATCACACAAATGGACTCCCCTTTCATCCCTTTGAAAGAACCCTTCACCTATCAATTGATGGCCATGTGTAAATAGAAGAGGTTGTCCTACATTACTAGATGGATGCCTAATACTATCCAAACTAACAAAGTCACACACACAAGTGCATGCACATAATGTTGGAGGAATCCAACCCAAAAAAGATTAAATGAAATCAAAACTTGACATTCAAGTCATGGTTGTTGTTCATTAGGGGAGATATATATATATAATTTCCTCCCAATTTTATGCATTCAAAAGTTTGGTGAAATTTTCCAAATTTGTAGCTATTTTTATTTTTATTTCCAGAATTTGCACTTTTTTCCATTTTTTTCAGAATTAAAATAATAAGGTAATTAACAGGTATATAGGACATAATACTTAGTCCAATAGCTTTGACACATTTACACTGTAGGAGATATAAGAAATCAAACAAGTTGATGGAGAGAAACCCTAAACCTAAGCTACAACATCTACTTTTGCAGTTGATTCTGGCCTGGATATTTTCACATAATGTGGTGCCAAATTTGAAACTTATTAATGCTTTTTTTCTAACCAAAGAAAATCAAACTGGCCAATACTTATATTCCAGTGATTTTTCAATTATCAACTTTGTTTGACATGATTTTAAACTAGGATACATATTATCAGAGATTATCAAAAGGGGAAGCATCCTAGGCTAATTCCATGAGATTAGGGCAAAAAATTTGCCCATTTCTGTGTAAAAAGATTTTAGTTCAAACCCACCCAACCCTCTAATTTGTGCATAATGTGGCAATATTTTCCAAACTTGATTTAGTTTAGGGTTTAGGGTTTTGAACCCTGGCAAAACAGAACCTTGGTTCAAGCACATATGCACAATACATCATTGATTCATTTGTAATTAATTGTACACATAAATTTGAACATGGAGCGACCCAAACTTCACATACCCATTGGCAGGAAGGATTCTTGTGTGAATTGAAACATTAAAGCATGAATGCTCAGCATTGTTAGTGTGTGACACTATTGTTGGGGGCAATGAGGGATCCACCCAAAAACACAAAAAGCTTGGGAAGAAGAACATATGATGCTTGCATAAACTAAAAAATAATGCTAAGTGCACACAACAACTCATATAGGTTCTCAACCATAGCTACCTCATGGATGACAAATCCAATCAAATTTTCATCTGGTGTCACACTAGCAAACGGTGTGTCATCTGTTTTTTTAATGTGTTGTTCCCTTGGCCAACAAACTTCTTGTTTTATACAAAGTGGAAACCCTAAAAAGAACTCTCACACTTGCAAAGTTCTTTTTAAAAAAAAATAAAATCTCTTAGTCCATGTTGTAAGTTACACTCGGATTTGTCA